>ULQK01009993.1_pt1 | contig 38843 bp, 28 predicted proteins | sample 1954371 | NCBI WGS metagenome assembly ULQK01 (sample SAMEA4835652, study PRJEB28245) | human gut metagenome | biome: gut microbiome; material: fecal sample | place: Denmark | collected 2008 | reverse complement strand
AAACATACCGTACCCTCCCGATACGTTAGGCATGGCGTTGATGTGGCTCCAGCCCATCTTGCCTATCATGAACGAGCGCAGATACTCCAGTGTCTGGAACAGAGGGATGGGCGACCAGGGTATGCGGTACTTGATGAGCTCGCCGTTGACCACCTTGCAGGCATTGGAGATGTTCATCACGCCCGATACGGCTATCACGTGCCTTTCTTCCACCATAGGGCGCACGCACATACGGATAGCGTTCTTGGAGAGGATACAGTCTACGTCGGTATTGATGAAGTAGGGATAGTTGGCTACGTTCAGACCGGCGTTCACGGGGTCTGCCTTGGTACCACCGTTCTCCTTGTCCACCACGCGCAGCTTCTCATACTCCTTGCGGTTGGAGATAAACATACGCTTGAACGGTTTGGCGATGATGCGCTGCTTGTAGAGATAGGGCACTTCGACGAGGTCAAACTCCTCAATCATCTTCTCCAGCGTGCGGTCCTTGCTACCGTCGTTGACGATGATGACTTCAAACTTGGGCCAGTCTTGCGAGAGCAGCGACTTCACGTTGTCCACGATGGTGTTTTCCTCGTTATAGGCGGGAGCCACGATAGACACACCGGGGGTATAGGGCGAGTTGTCGAATATCTTCTTCACGTAGATGTCGCTCAGGGAGTGGCGCGAGCGGCGTGTCTCTCTGAACGACAGGGCCACCAGCATCACGTAGCTGAACATCAGCGCCATCGAGTAGAAGAAGACGAGATATCCGTAGGTGTATAATATAATCTCTTTCATCGTGCCAAATTCTTGATATAACTGTCAAACACTCTAACCTGCTTGAAGAGGATACTGTCGTCCTTGTCGGTACACTCTCTCTCCAGGCGTTCAAACTCTTCCATGCCCTTCTCGCCATACAGACTGAGCGACATGATGATGTTGAGCTTGGTCGACTGGACCTTGGACTCGCTCCATGCTTTCAGGAAGAAGGGGATGGCGCGGCCCGTGTTGAATGACACCAGGGCGCGGAGGATAAACAGGCGCAGATGCTCGTTCTGATGGGCGTAGGCAGCCATGAGCAGCGGCTCTGCTGATACCAGATGGGCCTTGATGATACACTCTATGGTAGCCTGGCGTACCACCTGACTCTTGTGGGCCAGGTATTTCTTCATGTTGTCCATATCCTCGGCTGTACCCCAGTAGCCTACCTCTCTGATCAGACAGGCTTGCAGCTTCTCGTTCTCACACTCGGCGATGATAGGGGGCAGCGAGGGCATCTCCTTGTTGGCTATATGGCGTGCTCTCATCAGGAAGTGTATCTCCAGAGCGTCCCATTCGCGCCACTCATAGTTGTGCAGCTCGCTCTCCATGAAGAATCTGAAGGGATTGTAGTCGCTCAGCCACAGATAGTACATACGTGTCTCCTTGCGGATGACCTGGTTGACCGAGTTGAGCAGGCGCACCAGCACCGACTCGGGCAGGTCAATCATCATGAACTGGGAGATTTGCAGCGCGCGACGCCTGTTGGTGCGCGAACCGAACACGAGCATACGCTCCATGAACTCTTTGATGGCGAGGGCGTTGCAGAGGGTGCGCACGTTTCGGTAGTTGTACTCGTTGTAGTAGTCTGACTTGACCTGCACCAGCAGCCTGCACAGCGCAAACATGTACTTGGGCTTCTTGCGGCGGGCTATGTCGCGGGTGGTGAGGCCTATGCGCTCGTCGATCTCGTTGCGGGTGAGCTTGTCCTTATTGAGTGTTATCTCGCAGAAGATGTCGTAGAAACGCTTGTAGTAGCGGTTGTAGATGCGGTTGCGTCGGCCCTCGAAATGCTTGTTGACACTGATAGAAATGGTAAAGAAGACCATCGATATACAGCAGATGAGAATCATGAAGATGCTGACACGCACCACGAAGGGATAGTTGAAGAAGCCGTTGTACCACATGGTGAGCACATATCCCATATAGTCGATGGGGGAGAAGTCGCGGGTGCGCATACGGTCCATGATGCTGTCTGTAAAGACTTGCGGGCAGCACAATAAGGTCATAGACAGTGTAAGCACTATTCGCTTTATTGCTCTCATTTCAGTTGTTCTCAGTTTCCTTGTTGGTTGAGGCAGTCTGTTGATACAATGCCAAGAATTCGCAATTCTGTTTATTCCGTTTATAAGCGCGTCTATATTGATTATATGTTGCGCCTATATTAATTATGTACAAAGTTATGCGATTATTTGTAAAATCTATCCTTTCTGTCCTTTTTTTTTCATTTTTGCAGCATTTTTAGGCAAAAACGGCGGCCATCGTCGCGTTTTCTGCCATTCCAAGCAGTTTATTTTGAGACCATTTGCACATCGCCCGCTTGCGCAAAAAGTTGCGCAACCCTTGTCCCGACGACCTGCGACATTGGCGCAAATTTGTCGCAGACATCCTCCGTCTTCTTTGCCGATAGTCTTTCACTTCTTCGCCGCACCCTCCGTCTTCTCCGCCACATCCTCCATCTTGCCGCTGCCCCCATTCAGCTTCTCCGCCGCTCCGGCTGTCTTGCTCGCCATTCTGACCCTCCTGTCCGCCACCGCGCCAATCTTGCCCGCTACCAACTATATGTTGATTTCAGGGCATGAAATAATGATTGCAAAGCATGATTTCCTTATTTCGTGCCCCGAAACGACTATTTCGCGCCTTGCAATTATCCTCAAGAGGGCTGCGGGCGCAATGGCGCTGGTGTCGGCGCAAGGCGTCGTGTACGCGGGCGATAGAGTAATTACTATTAATAGAATATAGTTAAACATATTTAATTTCGCCGTCACCCCGCCGCATCTCCTTTCCCCTCTGCGGCATGGCAGAAATGACTCTGGCCGCCAGCCTTTTACTCCCGCCGGAGTCTCGGGCGTGATTGTTGGTGGTAAAAGTATAAGTGTATGTAATACAATGTAATGCGCGCTGCGCAGAATGTGCGCTCTGCCAATCGTCAAGTAGCTGCGCCCGTCTTGCCGACCATCACGCTTGGCATCAAAGTCATCTCTGCGCCCGCCGCGCGCGTGTTTATGATTGTTAACAATCACCGCGCTTGATGTGTTAATTGTTGCAAATGTCCCCAGAGCCATCTCTGCTCCTTTTTTCCATCCCTTCTGTCGTTACCTCTCCATTGCAGGACGATTGAAAAAACACTAAATGCACGTCTGAAATTCATCACGACCTTGGTGGAATTGTGTGCTGTGTACGCACACAGCGATTCCGACCACACAATTTTGCGTTAAAAGCGAAAAAAAGTTCATGAAAATTTGCACGGGAATTATATTTTTTGTTAAATTTGCGGCCATAAAACCAACGTATGCTAAACTCGGACGCGTCCAGGACCAGCCCAACGCAATAAAACCTCATTATAAAAAATTGAAGAATTAGCACTAAACGTCTATTCTTATATGTCTAACTTAAAATAATAATGTTCAACGCTATGAATGAAAAGCAATTGTTAAGATTGTGCTTTTCTGCAGCCTTGTGCATGGGTGCTCTGAGTGTCAGTGCCGCTTCTACGGAAGCCACAGGCAGCTCCTACTCTGTACAGCAGGCTAATGTAAAGCAGGTTAGCGGACAGGTACTCGACGAGAACGGCGAGCCCATCATCGGAGCAACCGTTACCTTGAAGGGAACCAAGACCGCAGTGCCAACCGACGTAGATGGTAACTTCTCATTGAAGGCTCCAGCAGGTAGTAAACTTGTCATTACCTATCTGGGTTACTCCACCGTAGAAGTCAATGCCGGTGAAGGCATCAAAGTAACCATGAAGCCCGATACCGAGGTGCTGAATGAAGTTGTGGTAACAGCTCTGGGTATCAAGAAAGAAGCCAAATCACTTTCGTACAACGTACAGCAGCTTGGCGGAGATGCTGTAACAAAAGTCAAGGATGCCAACTTTGTCAACTCTCTCAATGGTAAAGTAGCGGGTGTCCAGTTTACTACAGGTTCTGCCGGCGTCGGCGGTTCTACCCGTGTCGTTATGCGTGGTGCCAAGTCACTCACCGGCAACAACGGCGTACTCTATGTCATCGACGGTATACCCATGAATGACCTCAAGGGTAGCCAGCCCGAGGGAATCTTCGAGGGTGCCGGCCAGACAGGTGATGCCGTGTCTACCATGAACCCCGATGACATCGAGAGCATCAACGTGCTCACCGGTCCTTCGGCTGCCGCCCTCTATGGTGCCAACGCCGCCAACGGTGTCATCCTCGTTACCACCAAGAAGGGTAAGAAGGGTCATATGGACGTTACCTACAGCGGCAGCTTCCAGTTTTCTGAACCCTTTGTGATGCACGAGTTCCAGAACCAGTATGGTCCTACCGAGGCCAACTCCTACTTCAGCTGGGGTAGCAAGCTCGCCACTCCTTCAAGCTATAGCCCTAAAGATTTCTTCCAGACCGGTACCAACATCTCTAATAATGTAAGCCTCTCTGTAGGTTCTGACCACAACCAGACCTATCTCTCTTTGGGTTCGACCAATGCCCAGGGCATCATCCACAGCAATGACCTGGACCGTTACAATGTAGCTTTCCGCAACACCACAACTGCATTGAACGACAAGCTGACCATCGACTTCAGCTATATGCTCTCTACCGCCAAGGAGCAGAACATGCTGTCACAGGGACAGTATCACAACCCGCTGGTTGCCGTCTACCTCTTCCCCGCAGGCGACGACTTCAGCAAGCTCGGCTACTATGAGCGCTATGATACCAACCGCAACTTCCCCGTACAGTACTGGCCCTACGCCAACGATATGAGTATGGAGAACCCCTACTGGCAGACTGAGCGCGAGCGCTATATCAACCACAAGACCCGCAATCAGATCTCGCTCTCTCTCAACTACAAGATCAACAGCTGGCTCGACGTGACCGGTCGTGTGAAGTACGACAACAGCCACAACCGCTCCGAGTACAAGTTCTTCGCTTCTACCAACCAGTTGTATGCCTCTAAGTATGGCGCATACAAGAATCTGACCGAAGACTATACCACACTCTACGCCGAGGCATTCCTCAAGGCCAACAAGTATTTCTGCAATGAGACATGGAATGTGTCTGGTGTGCTGGGTACCAACTATACACAGAACGACTACAAGCCTTTCGGTTTTGAGGGCCATCTGCTGGGTACCCCCAATATCTTCACCTTTGAAAACGTGAAGACCAGCGATGCCACCTTCAAGAAATATCAGGATGACGGCTACCGTACCCGTCTGGAGAGCGTATTCGCTACTGCCCAGGTAGGCTACAAGGGTATGGCTTATGTAGACCTCACCGCCCGCAATGACTGGTCATCCAAGCTCGAAGACAATTTCTTCTACTGGTCTGCCGGTATCTCTGGCATCTGGACCGACATCTTCCCTGTCATCAAGAGCAACAAGTGGCTCAACTACTTCAAGACCCGCCTCTCTTATGCTGAGGTAGGTAATGAGCCTAACAATCCTTATCTCAAGCGCGGCGGTTACACCATCAACCCCACTACCGGTCGCCCTGAGACCACTACCGTCTTCTATGATGACCTCAAGCCCGAGCGCACCAAGTCTTGGGAGTTGGGTCTCGACTTCGTCCTCTTCCAGAACAAGTTGAAGGTCAACGCCACTCTCTATAAGTCGGCTACCTATGACCAGTTCTTCAACGTGCCTATGTCTTCATCTACCGGTTATACCAGCATCTGGACCAACGGTGGCCGCGTAGACAACAAGGGTATCGAACTCTCTGCCCGCTTCAGCCAGCCACTCGGCCCCGTAGACTGGGAGACCTATATGACCTGGACTCTCAACCGCAACGAAATCAAGGAGATGCTCCACGGATGGAAGAACCCCATCGACGGACAACTCTACGACCTCGACGTGATGTATCCCGCCAGCACTTCAGGTTATCAGAACCGTCTGCAGGTAGGTGGCTCTATGAGCGACATCTGGGTACGCACACTCAAGACCGACGAGCACGGAGCCATCTATGTCGACTCTGACACCAAGACCGTAGAGGCCAGCCCCAACGGCAACCAGTATTATGCTTATGCCGGCAAGGCCACACCTAACTACAACCTCTCTTGGGGCAATAGCTTCAGCTGGAAGGGTCTCAACCTCAGCTTCCTCTTCACTTACCGCAATGGTGGCGTGGTAGTCTCTGAGACACAGGCCATCCTCGACTACTATGGCGCTTCCAAGGCTTCTCAGGATGCCCGCAACAACGGTGGTGCTATCGTCAATGGCAAGCCCATCCCCGCTCAGGCTTACTATCAGGTAGTGGGTAACCCCACCAAGACCATCGATGCCATGTACACCTACAGCGCTACCAACCTGCGTCTGCAGGAACTGAGCCTCGGCTATGATGTGCCAATCACCAAGTATGTCAACTGGATCAAGGGTCTCAACCTCTCATTTGTAGCCCACAACCTGTGGATGCTCTACAACAAGGCTCCATTTGATCCTGAACTTACATCCAACACAGGAACCTATTATCAGGGCGTAGACTACTTCATGCAGCCAAGCCTCCGCAACTTAGGTTTCTCTGTTAAAGTTAAATTCTAACAAGGAGATAATACACTATGAAATCAATCATCAAATATACATTGATAGGAGCCTTTACCATGAGCTTGGCTACAGCATGTACCAACTCGTTTGAGGATATCAATACCAATCCCAATGAGGCTCACGACAAAGATATGGAGAAAGACAACCTGAGCACAGGTGCCTTCTTCACCCAGATGCAGAACAATGTGGTGCTCTACAAGGACGGTGCCGGCAACGAGTCTTCTGACTATCAGGTCTGTCAGGGTCTCTCTCATGACCTCTATTCAGGCTATATCGGTCCGACCGGTACCTGGGCCAGCGGCTCTCACAACGGTACTTACAAGATGACATGGTATGAGCAGATGTTTACCAAGCCATTCTCTCGCGTCATGCCCGCATGGCAGAGTCTGGTAAAGGCAGCCGAGAAGGGCAACCAGCCCGAAATCAAGGCTCTGGCAGACATCATCAAGGTTGAGGCTATGCACCGTGTCACCGACACCTATGGCCCTATACCTTATATCAATTATGGTAGCGGTTCGCTGGGAACTGCCTTCGACAGCCAGCAGGAAGTGTACAAGAAGTTCTTTGCCGAGCTCGACGATGCCATCGACGTGCTCACTCCTCTGGCCAGCGCCGGTGCTACTCTGATGCAGGACTACGACAATGTCTATGACGGCAGTGTCAAGAACTGGGTCAAGTTTGCCAACACTCTGCGTCTGCGTCTTGCCATCCGTGTGGCTTATGCCGATGCAGCCCTCGCCAAGACCGAGGCAGAAAAATCCATCAACAATGTCATCGGCGTCATCGAGGCTGTAGACGAACACGCCGAACTGCTCCACAGCAAGCTCAACTACTATCATCCCAACTATGATATGCAGGAGACCTTCAATGCCGGTGAAATCCGTATGAGTGCAGCCATGGACTCTTACATGAACGGTTACAACGACCCCCGTCGTACCGCCTACTTCAAGACTGCTGCCGACGACGGTGGCTATCATGGTGTGCGCTGTGGTACGGGCAACATCAGCTCTAAGGTCAGTGCCTATGCCGGAGCCAAGATTTCCAAGCTCAATATCGACAAGACCACAACTCCTATCGTGTGGATGACAGCTGCCGAGAGCTACTTCCTCCGTGCCGAGGGCGCTCTGCGTGGCTGGAACATGGGTGGTACAGCCCAGCACTTCTATGAGGCTGGTGTGAAAATCTCTTTCCAGGAGGCTGGCGTCTCTGGCGCTGACAACTATCTCGCCAACGACGAACTGACTCCCGCTGCCTATGAAGACAAGACCGGCGACGGCAACGATGCCGCTTCTCCCAGTTCTATCACCATCGCTTGGGACGAGAGCGCTGGCTTTGAGAAGAACCTCGAGCGCATCATCACCCAGAAGTGGATAGCTATGTATCCCGATGGCCCTGAAGGATGGTCTGAATTCCGTCGTACAGGTTATCCCAAGCTGTTCCCCGTGGTACGCAATGACAGCAATGGCAAGATAAGCACCAGCGTACAGATACGCCGACTGCCTTATCCACAGTCAGAGTACACCACCAACAGCGCTGCTGTCAACTCAGCAGTAAGCGTACTCAACGGCGAGTCTAACAATGGTACCGGCGACAACGGTGGCACCACTCTCTGGTGGGACAAGAAGTCACATTAATATTAATAATGTATATTAAAGATAGAACCAATATGAAATTCAGAATATTTTTCAGCGCTGCCGTAGTAGCCTCTATGGTGTTTGGGGGTCTCACAAGCTGTGATACCGACACCGAGGCCAATACCGTTCAGGGTTTGAAGACCTATGACGAGCAATATTACAAGAATCTCCGTGCGTACAAGAAGAGCGACCACGAGATCTGCTATGTTTACTATCAGAACTGGGCACCTCTCGAGGGTGTGGAAGGTAGCAAGGACCCCGCCTCTTGGGGCGAGCGTCTCGTCGGACTGCCCGACTCGCTCGATATCTGCAACCTCTGGATAGGTATTCCTACCCCAGAGACCCATCCTGTGGCTTACGCTGATATGCGCTACTGCCAGGAGAAACTGGGTACACGCTTTGTGTTCCATGCCGATGCCTCTAACTGGAACCACGCCGTGTGGTATCGTGACGAGAATATGAATGTAGACCAGAACACCATCGTAGACCTGCGTGAAGACCGTAGCGAGGAAGCTCTGCGTGCCTATGCCCGATGGGCTGTCGATACCGTGGTAAAATGTGGTCTCGATGGCGTAGACTTCGACTACGAGGGATGGGACAGCAACTCTATGTACATCGTTGCCGATGAGTGCAACAAGTATTTCGGTCCCGAAGGCAAGTGGGCAGAGAAGCTGTTCATGATAGACTATTTCGGTAGGTCCCCCGGTGACAACTGCGAACCCTATTGCGACTACCTCATCAAGCAGGCATATAGCGGCCAGGGTGCTACCGGCATGGGCGCTCCCGCTGGCTGGCCCGAGGAGAAGCACCTCTACATCGAGGCGTTTCATCAGAAACCCGACGGAGGCATGATCTGGAACTATGCCCGCTGGGAGCCCGCAAAGGGTCATAAGGGCGGCGTAGGTAGCTACTCTACCCGTTTCAACTACAACCAGTCTAAGAATGGACAGCCCTATCAGGCTCTGCGTGAGGCCATTCAGATTATGAATCCCGCGTTGAATAAATAAATGTATCAACACTACAATAAACAGAAACAATAATGAATATCCAGTATAGTTTAATGTCGGCAGCCCTGCTGCTCATGGCAGGCGGTACAGTACTGACCGGCTGTAATGCTGAGGGCGACGACTTCGATTATGGCAAGAACGGACTTCTGGTAGTAGGTACCGAGGTTACTCCCGTTCAGAAATTTGTGGTTGAGGATACCCCTTCTTCGTATCCTATCTCTATCCAGGCAACCAGCAAGGTAGAAAGTGATGTCAAGGTTTCACTCGCCATCGATACTGCATTGGTATCGCAGTACAACCTTAAGAATGGTAGCTCTTACTATGGCATACCATTGGACTGTGTAGAACTCGAGAACAGCGAGGTAACCATCAAGGCTGGTAGCGCTGTATCTACAGCCACTGCTGTCAAGGTGGTAAGCACCGAGTCATTTGTCGAGGGACGCAGCTACATGATTCCTGTTACCATCAAGGCCGTATCTGGTGGCAATCTGGATGTCGTTGAGGCTTCGCGCACTCTCTTCATCCGCATCTCACGTGTGCTCAACTTCCACCATATGTCATACACCTCTACCGCTTCATCCAACTTCATCTTTGATGAGAGCAAGAAGGTAGACCTGGGCAACTACACCATCCAGTTCAAGTTCTATGCCAACGGCTTCGGATATGCCGGTAACATCCAGCGTGTGCTGGCTATCGAGGGTGCCAATGAGGAAATGGCCAATATGTTCCGCTTTGGTGAGTCTGGTTCTGCTGGTGGCGACATCCTCCAGTGGATTTATCCCGGTGGCGGTATGTTCTCTACCACTCACTTTGCTGCCCGTCGCTGGTATCTCGTGACCTGTACCTACAACGGCTCCGACTTCAATATGTATGTAGATGACAACCCCTCACCCGATGCCAATGCGTCTGTATCAGGCAAGTCTACTCCCTTCCAGCGTTTCGAGCTGGGTATGTCTTGGGGTAACTACTATGCCAGCCAGTACTTCAGCGGTCGTCTGGCTGAGATTCGTCTGTGGAACAAGGCCCTCTCTCCCAGCACCATCGCTACCACTCTCTGTGGCGTAGACCCCAACTCTGATGGTCTCGTGGCTTACTGGAAGATGAACCAGACAGAGGGCTATGTCATCAAGGACGTTTCTAACCACGGTTATGACATGGACTGGAAGAATACCGTGCGCGACAAGAACGAGAGCGGTAATCTCTCAGCTACAACCGATGCTTATCAGGGTATCTCTTGGGGCATAGACGAAAACAACAAGTGTTCTGAGTAATCAAAGGAGGATAGTAACAATGAAAAATATAATCAAATCAGCAGCCCTCGGTGTCTTGGCAGTAGCCGGCATCACGATGGCATCATGCTCGAGCGACACCGTATATGACGTGGTGGGCAATCCCAACAACCTCGTTTACTTCAAGGCTAACGCCAACAATACCTTTACAGGTACGGTTGCTCATACTCCGGTAGGTGACTTCGGTTCGCTCAAGGGCGAATTCCCTGTAAAAGTGCAGCGTGCCCCAAGCCAGAATTGCAAGGTATATGTAGTCTCAGATCCCAGCCTGGTTGAAGCCTACAATGCCGAGCATAACACTTCTTATGTTGCTCTTCCCGAGTCTGCCGTTACATTCGAGAACCAGAACGTCACGGTAGAAGCAGGAAAGACGGATGCAAGCGATACCGTGAAGGTAACTCTCAATGAGAGTGCTCTGGCTTCGCTCACCGAGAAGGCCTATATGATGGCTGTCAAGATAGGTTCTGCCGAGGGAGAACTTAAGGGCAGCGAGGAGCGTGGCGTAGGTTATCTCATCGTGAACACAGAGACCAAACTCGTCAAGGATATTTCTTCTAAAGATGACGTTGTAGGAACTCTCCTTACTGATTATACTGGTTGGAATGTTAAGTATGACAGCGGTGTAGATATTACCGCCAGCGAACTCTTTGATGGTGACCTGACCAATGGCGCTGGTCTCCGTGCCGACGGCAATGATGGCAAGACCAAGGTAGTCATCGTGGATATGGGCGGCAATAAGTCTGTCAGCGGTTTCCGATTCTCACGCTACTACAAGTCCTGGTATGGCGGATGGTGGTATGATGAGTACTATTTCTCTGCTGTCAAGATTGAGTTGAGCAAAGATGGTGTCAACTGGGATGAGGCTGGTACCGTCACAGAGAGCGAAATGCCCAAGAACGGAGGTTACCAGTACTGTTCGTTCTATGGTGGTGTGTCAGCACGCTACATACGCCTCTCTATTGAGAGTGGCTCTTCTTCAGTATCAAGTCTTGCCGAATTAGGCGTATATGTAGCCAACTGATAGATTAGCAAGAATACACCTAACGGGCTAATGACCGTTTGGGGTTCAATATTAAGGGGTGCCTGGCCGATATGAAGACCATGCACCCCTTTTATCAATGTCTCTCTGATTGTTCTGATTGTTGCTGCTGCAACTGTTTCTACCACCCAATCAGTAGCCCTCTATGGGCGCTTGAGTATCACTTTGCCTTTGTAGACTGTGTCGGCGGCGCTGTCGAGGTCGTCCAGCAGCTGTGCCTTGGCGGCGGGATAGGTGCCGCGTCGCAGGATGAGGGTGTTGGTCTGCTTGACGGTGCGCCCCTCTACGCTTACGGTCGATGTGAAGGAGCCTATCTCGTTGGTTATGCTTACCGGCTTGGGCGTGGCTTCTACCATACATCCCTCGGGCAGCGTCATCTCGATAATCTCCACGTTCTTGAAGCCTTGATCTATGTAGATTTCGTGCTTGCGGTCGCGCGCTATGTGGCTCGGGACAAAGTTGCTGTGCAGCGGGTTGATGGTGGCAAAGAGGCGGGCACGCGTGCTGGTGGCTATCTGCACCTGGTCGGCCTCGACCGAGGCTGAGATGAGGGGCAGGAGACCACGCCCGCCCTCGCCCTTGCGGTAGCCCATCCTCGCCACAGCCCGCTTTATGTTGCCAAAGGGCAGACTGTAAGCCCTCGCAGCCGCATTGATGCGGTCCTTTTCGCTCTTCTTGAGCCAGCCATAGAGCCTGGTGTAGCGATGACAACTATAGCTGTCGATGATGTTAATGCTGCCGGTGCCATCGGGGCGGAAAACGGTCTTCACCTTGGTAGTGCGCAGATTGAGCGTATCGGCATAGTCGGGCAGGATGACCCTGTGTCCGCCCTTGTCGCTTATCTCTACCGCCTCGTGCCCCGCTATGTCGTCGTGGGTATAGCCCAGAGGTATCTCTGGGTTGGTACACTCCATCCAGATTACCCCTTTGGAGGTGGGCACCTTGAGGATGACGTGGTTGAGCTGCTGGAAGTTGGGCAGGTCGATGAGCCTGTCATACTTGGTGCTGATGAGCGTATAGGTCGAAGCCACGCCCGCTTCTGCCAGCATGGCCTTCATCAGATTGGTAAGTGCCTTGCAGTCGCCGAAGCCTTTGCGCCACACAAACTCGGCAGCCAGCGGGCGGTAGCCGCCGATACCCAGCTGGATGCTCACATAGCGGGTGTGGCGGCGCAGCAGGTTGTAGAGCACCCTCACCTTGTCCCAGTCGGTGGCACAGGTGTCGGTGAGCTCGTGCACCTTGGCCCGGGCGTCGTCGGGCAGCACTTCCATGCCCTGGCAGAGGCTGTTGATCCACAGTCCAAACTCTTCCCACGACTTCATGCTGCCTTGTGTGCCGTAATAATCAAGTCTCTCTGGCACGAAGAGCACTTTGGGAATCTGCCGCAGCAGCGGTTTGCTGAACTCCTCATAGACTATCTCTCCCTGGTTGGCGAGCGTGAAAGTCCAGCGTTTCTTCCCCTTGGGCGTGGTGCTCTCCACGGGCTTCATGTCGGTGTCCATAGCCACATAGCGCAGATTCATCGATGCCGGGAAGTCTATCATGTAGGTAGCCTCCTTGACCTCGGTGTCATAGGTGGGTATGGGCAAGAAGGGCGGATAGCTTATGGTGTTGTCCGTGCGGTGGTAGGTCACATCGGTGGTCACCACGATGGGGTAGAGAGGCAGGTCTATGCTCAGTTCCACGCTCTTCAGGTCGGTGACCATGTCTCCCGAGTATTCCGAATACTTCAGGTCGCCGGCTTTGTATTTCTTGTTGAACTTGCTGTTTACCCCTTCGACCACGCAGGCGAAACGTTCAATCTTCTCCGACTTGTCGAGCGTGGTGTAGAAGTTGGCCAGCTGGCTCATGGTCTCCTTGTATATCACCACCTCGGTGTGCTCGGTCATGCGGTATTCGCTCTGCGAGATTACGTCGATGTGTACTGTCTGCTTGCGTATCTGCGCCGTGGGCTCTGCCCATGCCGCGGCAGCCCATGCCGTGACTGCGGCGATAAGCGTGATGATTCTCATGGCTTTTTCTTTAGTACTATGAGGTCTTTGCTGCGCTCCACGATGTTGGCGAAGAACGTCTTCACCTCGTCGTAGCGGTTGTTGGCAAAGAAGACCTTGTTGATTTTGAAGATGGTGTTACACTTGATGACATTGTTGGCTACACCGCAGACGATGCGTGCCGTCATCTCGCGCCCCTGGGTAGCGATGTTCACGCTCTTGGGCAGTTCCTCTACCTCCCAACCCTCGGGGATGGTGATGGTGTAGAGGGTGCGCTCGGTATGGATGAAGGGAAACTCTATGGGCATCTGGCGGGTGGCGTCGGTGAACGGGTTGCTCTTGACCATGGGGTAGATGATGGGCGAGATGTAGATGTGGTCGTCTGTGGCTTCACCCTTGCGGGTAAAGGTGTAGTCCTCGCTCGCCTCGTCGCCAAACTCCTTGGCGTCGGTGGTCTTGTAGTCGGCTATACTGATGTTGAAGTCCTCCTCCTTGTCGGTCACATATTCCTTCTCGTCCTTGGCTTGCGCATAGTGGGAGCGGAACATATAGGCGCCCGTACCTCGGTGTACGGCCTTGACCTTGCCCTTGAGTTCGCCGTTGACGTCTATCGCTGCCGTCACTACATTGCTTTCGTTGGCTTTGCCTATGAGCTGCAGGTCTACCCACTTCTCGCCCTCGCCCTTGCTCAGGATGCGCGCCTTGTTGACATACAGAGAGGGAGTGAACGCGTTGAGGAAGCCTTTCTCCGACGAGGCGTCGGCATACATCATCTTGCCTTCGCCCATGGGTATTCCCACCACAAAGGTGTTGAGTTTGTCCATGCTGGGGTAGGTCACGGGCAGCGTGCCGGTGTTGCGTAGGCGCATCACCACGGGCACCGCCTCGATGCCGGCATCGCGCAGCATGTTGACCATTATCAGGTTGATGTCGGCGTTGGAGCCTGTGCCCGCCTTGGCGGTCTTCGCCATCGACTGTGGGCTCAACTCGAACGTCTCGTTCCACTTGAGGTGGCTGAAGAGCAGTCGCAGCACCGCTGCAGCACGTTGCTCTGTATCGGCTATCTTGTCTATGCCCTTCTCCTTGATTTCGTCACAGTAAGGGCTTTTGCTTCCAAACTTGCTGCCAAACCAGTCGGCCTTGTGCAGCATCTCGTCTATGCGCTCCCAGGTCTCTCCGAAGTCCTTGTAGCCCACATAGGGGAAGTTGGTGGCTGTGAGCTCGGCGGTGATGCGGGCTATGTAGTCTCTCTTGCACCACACGTAGTCGTCGCCTTTGGCGGCAGGCATGTTGTTGCCCACATAGACATAGTTCTTGCTGGTGGTCTGTATCACGTCACTGCGCGCTACGAGCCCGTCGCCCAGGATGGGCTGCAGCAGACCTGGTCCGCGCAGTTCATACCTGAACAGCAACCACTCGGGAATGATGGATGTATATCTTGCGTGTACCACGGGTATGGGTTGTTGGGCATTCCAGTCGTCCATCTGGTAGTAGAGGTCGCTGCTCACGTTGTATTCGTACTCGATGACCGACCCTACCTTGGCCTGGGGGATGGTAAACTTGACGCGGTCGTGGTATTCGTCGAGCTTCTCTGTGAATATCATGTCGCTCTTCATCTTGGTCTTGACCACCTTGCCGTTCTCGAGGTTTACGGCGACTGCCTTGATGCCGAAAATCTTCTCATGGCCCTTGGCGCCCTGGCTGTTGTAGAGCACATGGTCTACGTTGGCATAGTCCTTGCCGGCGTCCTTGAGTATCTTGATGCGGAAGCGGTTGGTGGTGACTTCGGTGATGTCGCCGCCGTCGAGGCGAAAGCCCACATCGCGCAGGTTGAGCAGCACCACGGCTGCCGCCGATGAGTCTTTGTCGTAGGTGGTCATCTTCAGTTCTTCCATGGTGGGTTCGCCGAATTTGAACTTGGGCAGGCTCTGGCCCCAGGCAGCCACCGACATCAACAGGGCGGCTGTGAGCATGATGATTACAGGTTTTCTGGTCATAGTAGAATGATTTGCGTTAGATGATATGGTGCAAAGATAGTGCAAACCGAACGCCATAAGCTCGCTTAATGGCCGAGGTGCAGCCTATCTTATGCAAAGATAGTGCAAACCGTCGTACCGACCAAGCCCATGGCGATATTTCTTACGTTTTTGCTCGATTTTTGTTGACATTCTGTCGGTGAGGGCAGGGCTGTGGCAGTCCATCTGTGCATCCCGGAAGAAAAAGGACTGAATTCCTTTTGTTCTTCACGCCGTTTGTGCTAACTTTGTAGCATAAAACCTAAAGATATGAAGATAAGTATAAAGAAAGCATTGGTCTGCTGCCTGTTGTTTGCCGGCGCTACGGCTATGGCACAGCAGCCCGCCATCATTCCCGTACCCGACCAGATGACGGTGGGCACAGGAGTGTGGACCATCAAGAAGAGTGCAACCATCGGTTGCGACAACGCACAGCTGCGGCCTGCCGCCGAGTATCTCAGCCAGATGCTCAGCCGCGCCACGGGCTATCGCTTTGCCGTCAAAAATGGCAAGGGCGACATCCGACTTACCCTTGCCAACGAGGGCAATGCCGGTGCCTATCGCCTCTGCGTCACCGGCAAGGGAGTGACCATCGAGGGCGACACCTACCGTGGCGTCATCAACGCCATAGCCACCCTGCGCCAGCTGCTGCCCGACGACATCGAGTCACAGCAGGTGGTGGCACGCACGTGGACGGTGCCCTGTGTGACCATCACCGACGCGCCACGCTTCGAGTGGCGTGGCATGGAGCTCGACTGCTCCCGCCACTTCTTTACCGTCGACGAGGTCTACAAGCTGCTTGACGTGCTGGCGCTCTACAAGATAGACAAGATGCACTGGCACCTCACCGACGACCAGGGATGGCGCATCGAGATTAAGCGCTATCCACTCCTCACCGAGCGTGGTGCATGGCGCATCTACAACAACCAGGATACCGTGTGCATGAAGCGTGCCGCCGAGGAAGATGCACCCGACCTGCAGGTTCCTGTTGCCCGTACGCGCCGCGATGATAAGGGACGCACCCTCTATGGTGGCTTCTACACCCAGCAGCAGGTGCGCGACATCGTGGCTTATGCCCAGGTGCGTGGCATCGAGATTATCCCCGAGATAGATATGCCCGGCCACAGCCTGATGGCCATCGACAACTACGACGGACTGTCGTGCTTCAAGCAGACGGGATGGGGCAAGCTCTTCACCACGCCTATGTGCCCGGGCAAGGACACCATGCTCGAGTTCTGCAAGAACGTGTGGAGCGAGGTCTTCGACCTCTTTCCATCGCGCTACGTACACATCGGCGGCGACGAGGTCGACATGAAAAACTGGAAGACCTGCCCCGACTGCCAGAAGCGTATGAAGGACCATCACCTCACGACCGAGCCACAGCTGCAGGCATGGTTCAACCACTATATGGAGGACTTCTTCACCGCCCACGGCAAGACCATGATAGGCTGGGACGAGATTATCGCCGGCGGACTCACCGCCAACTCGGCCGTGATGTGGTGGCGCTCATGGGCTGCCGACTCGCCCAAGCAGACCACCTCGCATGGCAATGCGCTGATATGCTCGCCCAACTCCGAGTTCTACATCGACTATCAGGAAGACCGCAACTCCATCCCCGCCATCTACCGCTTTGACCCCGTCAAGGGACTCGACGCCAAGGAGCAGCAGCTGGTGCTGGGTGTGCAGGCCAACCTCTGGACCGAATGGGTGCCCACGATGAACCGCGTGTGGTATCAGGCGTTCCCACGTGTGATAGCCACCGCCGAGCTGGGATGGAGCAAGCCCCAGACCATGAATATCGACAACTTCACCAGCCGCCTCGTCGCCCATCTGCCCCGCCTGCAGAAGATGGGTGTCACCTATCGCATCCCCGACCTCACTGGCTTCTATAATGTCAATGTCTTCACCGACAAGGGCGTGGTCGATGTCAAGTGTGCCGACCCCTCGGCCACCATACGCTACACCACCGACGGTAGCATACCCGGCGTCAACGCACAGCTCTATGCCGGACCGATGACCATCACCGAGACCACGCATTTCACCTTCCGCACCTTCGGCCCCGACAACCGCAAGGGTGATATGGTGAAGTGCAGCTATGTCAAGGAAGACCTGGCACCGGCTGTGACCGCCGACAGTCTGAAGGAAGGACTGCAGGTGGCATGGCACGACTACGACGGACGCGACTGTGCCGGCATAGACCAGGCTGCGCTCAACGGCACCTATGTTACCACCGGCATCCAGATACCCGCCGAGGCAAAGGGCAATATCGGACTTATCTTCAACGGATATATCGACATCCCCGCCGACGGCATCTATACCTTCGCCCTGCTCTCTGACGACGGCAGCTATCTGAAGATAGACGATACGATGGTAGCAGACAATGATGGCGAGCACAGCCCACGCGAAATCATCGGCCAGCACGCCATGCGCCGCGGTCTCCACCCCATCTATGCCCGCTACTTCGACCACAACGGTGGTCAGCTGCGTCTGCGCGTCATGGACGACAAGGGCAACGATGTCCAGGTGCGCTTCTGCCACTAAGGCTTACCTTATTATATAGTACAGGCGCCACGTGACGCCCGTTACTACCGACTCCATTGTCCGCAATGCCATCACCCCAGGCATTGCGGATATTTTTTTGATGCCTTGTGGTGAGGGAGGCATGTGGCGTGGTGGTCCCCCGTATCGTGGGCAGCGCCCTACGTTTCCGTTTTGCCAGCCTCCCGATTTTCCCGCGCTCCATCCCCTTCGTGCGGAGGCGTCCTATAGCCATTGTAAACCATGTGCTTGGAAGCGCCGTGATTGTCATCGTCGGCTCGTATCATAAGATACGTGACCTCGTGCCTTATGATACGCGGGCTCGTAACAAATGACGCGCGGCCTCGTACCTATTGATACGAGCCACCAACTGTGGTTAGCGTGGCGGTGTGCGTGGTTGGCGCGGCGATGTGTTTGGTTGGCATGGCGGTGTGCGTGGTTGATGCGGCGGCGTGCGTGGTTGGTGTGGTGTCGTGCGTGGTCGATGCGGCTTTGTAATTGGTTGACAGCCGGAAGGACCCTGCAGCAACTCTGTAGGAGTTGCGATTTCATAGCCCAGGGTTGCGGGCGAAGCACGCTACCCTGGGTAGCTGCCCCACTAATGTGGCAACGCTGTAAGTGTTGCGATTAGCCGTAGGCGTTACCTCAATTGATATGCTCGCCCTTCTTGCTGTGGTTAACGCTTCGCTAATCGCAACTCCTACAGAGTAGCTACACCTTTTATATATATACCCAGGGTAGAGGCGCTGCGCACCTCAACCCTGGGCTGGGGAAACGCAACTCCTACAGAGTTGCCGCTGCTTGCTGGCTTGCTGCTCTACGCCGTCACGGACATACGCAAAAAGCCCGTCATCTTCGCTTGGGTTGCGATGATGGCGGGCTTGAAGGATATTGGGGGCAGTTTACTTCACGGGAACGAGCCAGAAGGTTACGCTGTAGTCGCCATACTTGAGGCGATACTCGGGCTGGGCTTCAGCCGCGCGTGACCATGAGTCTACACCACCCACTCCGGCTTGCTTCTTGTCGATGCACAGCTCGGTGTACTTGGACTTGGGCAACTGGGCAGCGTGGCGCTGCTTCTTCTTGTCGCCCTCGTCGAGGTCGGAGATGTTGTAGTGGAGCGCAGAGGCAGAGAAGGGCGCGTCGGCCACAATCTTCAGACCCTTGCCCTCGGTGGTAGTTTGGTTCCACCAGCGTATGCCGGTCTTTGTACCGGTCTCCTGCGGACGTATGTAGGGATAGAACTGCTCGTCGGCGGTCTGAGTATAGATGCCAAGACGCTGAGAAGAGCAGCGGTCGATATAGTTCTCGTTGGGGCCGAGGCCATAGAAGTGGCTCTGGTCCATCTGGTAAGGCATGTCGAGCTTCATACCGAAGCGCATGAGGTTGCCCACCTCTGCACCGGGAGTGGCCTTGAAGTCCTGGGTAACGCGTATCTGTCCGTCGGCACCAATGAGGTAAGACAGAGTAAGTGTTCCCTTGACCTCGGGCATATCATAAACGACCTTAACCGAAGCTGAATTCTTGCCCTTCTCGACCTCGGTAGACTTGAGGTTGATGACGGGGTTGCGCCAAACCACGTAGCGACGCTGCAGGTTGGCACCCATATCGTTGTCGGTCACTGCACGCCAGAAGTTGGGCTTCAGCATACCGCCCTCGCCGAGCATAGACACGCCATCGACCTCGTAGCGGTTGATGTAGCTGGTGGCGGGGTCGAACTCTACCACGAAGTTGCTGCCCTGGACGAGCAGAGGAACACCCTTCTTGTTGGCTACCTTCACCTTGCCCTTGGCTGTGCCGATGAGTCCGTCGGCGTTGAGCTCGGGCTTGGCGTCCTTCTCGGCGATGGCTATCTGGGCGTAAGCCATGGTCTGTCCCTTGGCGATGAGAGGTTCGGCAGTCTTGGTCTTGAAGTCGATGTTGAGCATCACCTCGGCATTGGCGTCGATACCGTCGAGCTTGTAGGGCAGAGTGTAAACCACCTTCTGCTGGGGAGCCACATCGAGGTTGGCTATCTCGCCCTGCTGTACGGCCTTGCCATCGGCGAGGAGAGTCCAGCACAGCTTGTAGTTGTCGATGTTGCGGAAGAAGTTCTCATTGTAAACCTCTATCTTGCCAGCCTTGGCGTCGATGGCCTTTGCCCATACGTTCTGATACTGGTAACCGACCTCGTAGGCATGAGGATTGAGTTTGCGGTCGGGGCTGATGAAGCCATTGTTGTTGAAGTTCTTGTCATCATTGCTGTCCCAGTCGTTGTAGTCGCCGGCATAGGCAAAGATTTCCACACCGTTGGCGTCTTTCTTGCGGAGAGCCTGGTCTACGAAGTCCCAGATGAAACCACCCTGGTACTTGGGGTACTTGCGGATGATGTCCCAGTACTCCTTGAAGTTGCCCTGGCTGTTGCCCATAGCGTGGGCATACTCACACTGGAAGAAAGGCTTCTTGGCCTTCTCATCGGTGCGCTTGCAGTACTCCTCACTCTCCTTCAGGCCGAGGTACATGGGGCAGTAGAAGTCGGAGTCGGAGTTCCAGCGGCCGCGCTCCCAATGTATGGGACGGCTGGGGTCGAACTCCTTGACCCATTTATAGGCATTCTCGAAGTTCACACTCTCTGCCGTCTCGTTGCCGAGTGACCAGATAATGACGCTGGGATGGTTGAAATACATGTGTACGTTATGCTCATTGCGCTCCATTATCTGTTTGGCGTACTCGGGCTTACGAGAGAAAGCGGTCTCTTCGTAGCCAAGACCGTGGCTCTCCTGATTGGCCTCGGCGAGGACATAGATACCGTACTCGTCGCAGAGGTCGTAGAAGCGGGGGTCAGAAGGATAGTGACAGGTGCGGACAGCATTGATGTTGAGCTGCTTCATAATCTTGATGTCCTGCAACATGCGCTCCACGCTTACCACGTAGCCGCCGTCGGGGTCAATCTCGTGACGGTTGGCGCCCTTGAGGAGAATGGGCTGGCCATTGACCAGCATCTGCGAGTTCTTGATTTCTATCTTGCGGAAGCCCACCTTCTGGGTGAGGACCTCTGTCACCTTGTCGCCGTTCTTGACTGTGGCCACGAGGGTGAAAAGGTAAGGAGTCTCGGCAGTCCACTTCTTGACATTGCGCAGCGAGAAGCGGATGGTGCCGTAGGCGTGGCGCTTGAAGTCGGCAGTGCTCTTGGCCACGGTGATGCCGTTGGCGTTGAGCAGCTCGAAGTCGATGACAGGGCGTCCGGTCACGTCGACCTTCACCTCGAGGGTACCGTCCTTGTAGTCATTGATGAGGTCGGGGGTAATTCTGAGGTCGTCGATATGCACTCCGGCGTCGCGGGCGTAAAGGTAGCTCTCGCGGGCTACACCGCTGAGGCGCCAGAAGTCCTGGTCTTCGGAGTAAGAACCGTCACACCAGCGGAATGTCTGGAATGAAATGAGGTTGTCACCCTTATGGATGTAAGGGGTAATGTCGAACTCGGCAGCCACCTTGGAGTCCTCGCTGTAGCCCACGAAGCGTCCGTTGACATAGAGGTACATGTTGGAAGTGACAGAGCCGAAGTGGGCTATCACCTGCTTGCCGTCCCAGTTGGCAGGGATGGTGATGATGCGGCGGTATGAACCCACGTGGTTGCGCTCGTTGGGGGTATAGGGCGGGTTGTTCTTGAAATGACCGCGCCAGACATATCCCACGTTGATATAGGCAGGGTCGCCATATCCCTGGAGCTCCCACATGCCGGGAACGTTGATTTCGCCCCATGTGCTGTCGTCGAGGTCGGTCTTGTAGAAGTCGGTAGGACGCTGGTCGGCGTTCTCTACAAACTTGAACTTCCACTTGCCGTCGAGCGAGAGGAAATTGGACGACTCGGTCTTGGCGCCCTTGAGCGCCAGGTCACGGTTCTCATACGCGAAGAACTGGGTGTGCAATGGGAAACGGTTTACCGCGTTTACCTGCAAGTCTTGCCATTCAGTGAAAGTGGGCGTCACGTCGGCCGCCGACACTGAAAGTGTTGCTGCAAGTGCCAATAAAAGGAATGAATTTCTCATGTAATTATTGTTAATTTAATGATAATGCATAGGTAGACATGGCAAAGATAAGCAAAAACAATGGTAACTTTGCACATAAATGGCTTAAAAATGCAAAATCCCTATATTAAACAGTACCCCGACCTCATGGACGGGAAGAAAATCATGTATATTCATGGTTTTATGTCATCAGCACAGAGCGGAACGGTATCAATCCTGCAGACACTGTTACCCAATGCGACGGTGGTGGCGGACGACATTCCGCTGGACCCGGTCGAGGCGGTGACGATGTTGCAGGAAATGGCTCGCCGGGAGAACCCCGACCTCATCATCGGTACCTCGATGGGCGGCATGTATGCCGAGATGCTGCACGGCTATGACCGCATACTGGTCAACCCCGCACTGGAGATGGGGCAGACCATGCAGAAGAGCAACATGATGGGCAAACAGGTGTTTCAGAATCCACGTCGGGACGGCGTGCAGGAGGTGGTGGTGACCAAGGCTCTGGTCAAGGAGTATGCCGACATTACCACCCGCTGCTTTGCGGCGGTCGATGCCGACGAGCAACGGCGTGTCTATGGTCTCTTTGGCGACAAGGACCCGGTGGTGCATACCTTCGACCTCTTCCACAGCCATTATCCTCAGGCTATCCGCTTCCACGGCGAGCACCGACTGATAGAAAAGGTGGTGCACAGGTATCTGATACCGGTGATAAGGTGGATAGACGACCGGCAGGAGGGCCGCACGCGTCCCGTGGTGCTGATAGACAGCTCGACCATGAGAGACAGCTATCTCAACGCGACATCAAGCATGCACAAGGCGTTTGAGATGCTCATCGAGAAGTACGATGTAAGGATAGTGGCGCCGGCTCCCACCGACCACCCCGAACAGATAACCGAGATGGGAGCATGGATAGAAGACGCACTCTCGGCTCCGGCGTGGAACAGGGTAATCTATATCAACGACCCGCAGCTCATCTGTGCCGACTACCTGATAAGCGACCGCGATGTGGATGACTTTATGGGTACTGTCATCCGTTGGGGCAGCGACAAGTTCAAGACCTGGGAAGAAATCATCGGTTATTTCGAACTGCTGGGTGGCCAGTAGCGGGATAGGGGTGAATTGGGAGGCCGTGTCATTCATCAGTCTTCTCCAGCGCCTGGCGTATATCGTCCTTGTCGCTGGTGAAGACATGATTGAAGACACCCACCGAGACCACGCGGGTGGTTCCGTCGAAGGTGATGCGGCCTACGCTGAACAGCAGATAGTTGCTTACCTCCAGCGAATTGTCCAGATAGACTTCTGCCACTTTGCTCACGAAGAGCGAACCTAAAAAGCCCATCACGATATTGTCGTCATGACGTTGGGAAAGGGTCTCGTTCACATAGCCCGAGACCGCAGAACGGATGGCCTCGGTATGGGCTTTCTTGTCGGGACAGGTAAGCGCCATCAGCAAGATGACAAATAGGGTGATGACCAGGGCAAATATCTTTTTCATCATAATCTTGATATGTTTAAGGGTTGGTTCTCTCCAGACTGAGCTGAGCCAGATAGTCGTAGTGGTCGCCTTCGGCCACGAGCCGACAGTCGAGCCCCGCCTCACGGGCTGCGGCGCTGAGCAGCGGATAGTCGACATAGAGCCAGTCGAACGGTAGGCCCTCGACACGGTCATACCGCATCTGATAGTCGACCTCTCCATAGTATTTGCCGGACAGGTCGATGTCCATACCACCATCTTCATCCTGATAGACATAACTCAGGTCGCTCGAGTCGATAAGTATCTGTCCGCCCAGGGCAAGCAGACTCGCCACGCGACGCAACAGCCCGCCCAGTCCGCTCATCTTGCCGGCTATGCCCGTGCCGTTCATCAGCATGAGTATGGTGTCAAAACCTCCGCCGAGGCGTGGGTCGAAGAGGTTGATGCACTCCACATCGGCGATGCCGCGCCGGCGCATGGCCTCGCAACTCAGGGGCGACACGTCGATAGCCTTGACGCTCACACCGCGCTGCTGCAGCGCCAGGGCGTGGCATCCGGCTCCGGCGCCCACATCGAGCGTGGTGCCGCTGGTCATCTCCAGCGCCTTTAGCTCCAACGGCGGCATGCTGTCGGTAGTGCGGAAGAGATAGTCTACCGGCATCTCGTCGTCGTCAAACATCGACGACATCACGGTGAGCGTCTTGGCTCGTCCCGTGGTGAGATAGTCGAGGATGGCTGCGCCCATAGGGTCGCGCTTGGGGTCGAGGGTTTGGGTATCGATGGTCATCAGGGTGGTATAAAAATCGGCATACCGGCTGCGATGCACTCTGCCGCCGATATGCCTTGTCATGAAAAATTCTATCTTTATGGATGCGATTAGAGAATACGACCTACAATGCGGAAGTTGAGCACGGGATAAACTGTAGCCTTACTCAGATACTTCAGTACTTCGCCGGTATCGCTGTTGGTGTCGGCCTTGGTCAGCTTGTGGTCGCGCAGATAAACCTCGGGGGTACCCCAGAACTGCACACCCATGTCGAAGTTGAAGGCGAAGCGATGCTTGGCGGGAACGGCACGGCCGAAGCCTACGCCCAGATAAGGACGGAAGGCGGCAACCTTGAGCGTAGCGTCTACGTTACCACGCTCGTCGGGGGTAAGCAGGTAGTCGCCCAGGTCAAGACCAATCTTCTGGCCGTCGGGGAGAGAGGCGTTGAGTCTGTTGATATCCATCAGCACGCCGTCCTTGGTATTCTTTAGGGTAATTATCTTGTCGGAACCCAGGTAGGCACCTGCGGTAACGTGGAATGCACTCGTCTTGAATGGGTAGACATCGAAGAGCAGATGGCCGGTGGTGAGCGACGACTTGCCTTCCACCTCGAAAGAGCGGGGGCCATTATAACTTGCTGGGATTTCACCGTCGAGGTCGAGGTCGGTTTTGACTTTAATCTGCGGGAAGATGTTTACGCCTCCGCGTACGGTCACGTAGGGAGTGATGGGGGCTGCAGCCTCGATGCTGATACCGGTAAGGCCGACACCGACGCCCACACTGAGATGGTTGAAGATTCCATGGTCATCTACAGCACTTTCCTGGGCTGAGAGTTGGCTGAAGCTCATCATCGCCATAGCCAACAGTAGCATAACTTTTCTCATAGTTAATTTAGTTTTAGTTTATGTTAATATAATGTTGATGATTGCAAATATAATAAAAATCTCTTTACCCACCGCAGATTATGATAAAAAAATTAGAAACAGCCGTGATTTTGTTACCGTTTACTACGCGTAAGCCCTATAAACCCTGCTCAGCGGCCACTTTTGCTACAATGATTCTGAAGATTATCCACAGAAAAGGCTGGACCCCGCGAGTGGAATCCAGCCTGCTTTATAGTATGGTAACCGATGTCTCCAGCGTCGCCTCGATGATGACAAGGCTCCCAGAAACATCCGGCTACATCATCTCCTTTATTTCCTGAATAGTCATGTCCATCACCTCAGCCACATCGTCGACAGCCATGCCTCGCTGCAGCATCTTGCGGGCTATCTCGACCTTCCTGCGCTTAATGCCCTCTGCAAATCCCTCAACAAATCCTTCAGCGAAGCCCTTGGCATAGCCTTCAGCATAACCATCCTTCTTGGCAGTGTTGATGGCGTTGATGACGTCGCAATCGGTATACATCTGTCTACAATATCTTCTTTATCTCCTGAACCGTCATATCCATCAGTTCAGCTACCTCTTCTACAGCCATGCCTCGCTGTAACATCTTGCGGGCTATCTCGACCGTCTTGAACTCAATGCCCTCAGCGCGTCCCTCTGCAAAACTATCCTTCTTGGCTGTGTTGATGGCGTTGATGATGTCGCGATAGGCATTCACACTATCCTCGTACAGCATCCTGTCCTGCGCATTGAACTTGGAAACTTCAGCCTGTTCAAACAGCCTTGTGAACACACGCTCCTGAAGGGCAGCGGGGCGCTCCATGAGCACAGAGAGGTTCTTGAGCACAAACATCCACTTGTCGTACATCGTGACGAGCTGGTCTTCGGTCTTGTCAAACTTAGGAATCTCTACATATATATAAGTGAGCTTGTCATAGAACACCTTCTTGGTGTCGACCTCCATAAGTTTAACCTCATGATGCCAATGCTGCGCTTCCTCCAGACCTTCTGCGAAATTGAAATTCAGCAAACCGATGGTATAAACCGAACTGAGATGGAAGTCCCAGTTACCTCCACGCTGAGCCTGCTCACGGATAGGAAAGGTGGAGTAATAGATGGTGCGGTCTTTGAAGAACTCCTGATACACATTCTGCATCTCGACAATAAACTTCTCGCCCTTCTGGTTCTCGCAATAGACATCAAAGATGGCGCGCCGGGCATCAGCACGGTCGCCCAACTGCTCAGAGTTGAGGTAAGTCACATCCTTTACATCCTGTTCGCCACGAAACAATGCGTTGAGGAAACTTATCAGCAACTCCTTGTTGAACTCGGAGCCGAAAAGGCGTTTGAAACCGAAATCAGTATGCGGGTTGATGTATCTTTCTGTCATAACAATATATTGAGAAACAATGACTATATCTGCAAAGTTAAGAAATAAAATCAGAAACGTAACTGTTTTGTCAGTTTTTTTCGTCATCCATAACAAATAAACGATAGTTCGCGCGGCGGCGGGACAACTCCCCTGCAACCAAAAAAGCCAATATCCTCTGCCAGTGGCGGATATTGGTTTGTAGGGGTCAATACTCAGTCTTGCTGTCGCTCTCTCTCCATGCCTCAAAGGCTTTCTTGGCCTCATCGGGCAGCAGGATGCGCATGGGTTTGTGGCGGTCTGCCGGAGCGAGGGCTATCTCCTGGTAGATGAAATCGTCGTCGAAACCTATCGCGGCAGCGTCCTTGCGGTCGTTGGCATAGTAGATGTGATCCAGATGTGCCCAATAGATGGCACCGAGACACATGGGGCAAGGCTCGCATGAGGTGTAGATGTCGCAACCACTGAGGTCAAAGGTACCGAGACGCAGCGAGGCGGCGCGGATGGCACTGACCTCGGCATGGGCGGTAGGGTCGTTGTCGAGGGTCACACGGTTGGAAGCCTCGGCCACCACCACGCCGTCGCGGGCTATCACGGCGCCGAAGGGGCCGCCGCCTTTGCGCACGCTCTCTTCGCTCAGGGCGATGGCGCGTCTCATCAGTTCTTCTTTCGTCATAATCGTTCTTGTTATTATTGTTTCCTGCACAAACTTATTCATTTTTTTTGAATTTCCCAAATAATGTGTGTTAAATATCCATCATAGTCCCGCTGCGCGCATCGCCAGACTCCACGGCAGAGACCATAACCGCAGCCGTCATACACCCGCTTCGGACAAAACAAAACCGCAATGCCCTGGTGTGGACATTGCGGTCGGGAGTGTCGTGTATGGTTGCGGGGTCAGAAACGGCCCTGGTCTTCGAGATAACTGTCCTTGAACCCGAGGAAGTAGAGCACTCCGTCGAGTCCAATCGTATTGATGCTCTGCTCGGCGCTTGCCACCACGCGTGGCTTGGCATGGAAGGCTATGCCCAGACCGGCTTCGCTCAGCATGGGCAGGTCGTTGGCACCGTCGCCCACGGCGATGGTCTGCGCCAGGTTTACCTTCTCCACCTGTGCGATGAGCTTCAGCAGTTCGGCCTTGCGTGTACCGTCTACTATCTCGCCCACATAGCGTCCGGTGAGCTTGTTGTTATCGTCTATCTCCAGCTCGTTGGCGTAGACATAGTCAATTCCGTATCTGCGCTGGAGGTACTCGCCGAAGTATGTGAAACCACCGCTGAGGATGGCTATCTTGTAACCACATCTCTTGAGTACCGACATGAGGCGGTCGGCGCCCTCGGTGATAGGCATCTTCTCGGCTATTTCCTGCATCACGCTTGCGTCGAGGCCCTTGAGCAGTGCCACGCGTCGGGTGAAGCTCTCCTTGAAGTCTATCTCGCCCCTCATGGCGCTCTCGGTGATGGCGCGCACCTTGTCGCCCACTCCGGCGCGGTCGGCCAGCTCGTCTATGCACTCGGTCTGTATCAGCGTCGAGTCCATATCAAAGCATATCAGTCGGCGCATGCGTCTGTACATGTTGTCCTTTTGGAATGAGAAGTCTATACCCATGTCTGCCGACATGTGCATCAGGTCTCCCTGCATTTCCTTTTGGTCTCGGGGCGTGCCACGCAGCGAGAACTCGATGCAGGCCCTCACGTTGCGGTTGGTCTTCTTGATGCTCTGGCGTCCAGTGAGGCGCAGTATCGAGTCGATGTTGAGCCCCTGCTGCGCGATGATTTTGGTGGCTGAGGCAATCTGCTCTGCGGTGAGCGTCTTGCCTATCAGGGTGAGGATGTAGCGGTTCTTGCCCTGCTTGTTGACCCATGCCTCGTACTCGTCGTCGCCTATGGGGGTGAAGGCTATTTGCACCTGCAGTTCGGTAGCCTTGAAGAGCAGTTCCTTCATCACCTGTCCCGACTGGCGCTCGTCTATACGGATGAGGATGCCAAGTGAGAGAGTGGCGTGGATGTCTGCCTGACCGATGTCGAGTATCTGGGCCTTGTGGCGTGCCAGTATCTCTGTGACCATCGCGGTGAGTCCCGGGCGGTCTTGACCGGTAATGTTTACCAGTATCTGTTCAAATTTCTTGTTGTCTTGTTCCATTCTTTGTGTATCTTGATGCACAGGTTGCAAAAGTACTTGTTTTCCTGCTGACTTACAAATTTATGCGCTTAAATCTTTCCTCACTTGTGGCGTACGTGGTTGAGTATGCGTGGGAACATACGGCGCAGCCGCATCAGGTATTCGCCTGTCTTGCTTCCGCCTACTACCATCGTCACAGCCACGATGATGAGCGTCAGACCCACCATGTCGCGCGGGGTGAGGGTCTCGCCGAAGACGAGCACGCCGAAGATGATGGCTGTCACGGGCTCCAGCGCCCCCAGTATGGCGGTGGGCGTAGAGCCAATGCGCTGGATGGCAGCCGTGGTGCAGAGGAAGGAGATGGCGGTGGGGAATAGTGCCAGTGCCACCACGTCGGCCCACATATACCACTGGCTGGCGGCGGGCATGGTGAAGGGCGTGCCGGTGGCAAAGCGTCCGGCAAAGATTAGTGCGCCGAACACCAGCACGTAGAAGGTAATCTTGAGCGTGGGGATCTCGCTCAGCATGGGGCGGTTGGCGCCCACGATGTATATGGCGTAGCTCAGCGACGATGCCATGACCAGAAGCGTGCCCACCAGACTCAGTGTGTCGCCGTCGCTGCCACGATAGAGCAGCCCTATTCCGCTCAGAGCCATCACGATGCAGAGGATGGTGGTGATGGTGAGCCGCTCCTTGAAGAAGAGTGCCATGATGACCGCCACCATGATGGGGTAGACAAAGAGCAGCGTTGAGGCTATGCCTGCCGCCATGTGGTTGTAGCTCTCAAAGAGGGTGAGCGACGAGAGGGCCATTATCAGACCCATCGCCACGAGTGGCAGTATCTGGTGCCGGCGTAGTCCGAAACCGCGTCCGCGCATCATCAGCATGGCTGCCAGCATGGGTATGGCGGTCATATAGCGGAAGAAAAGAACCGATTCGGGGTTCATACCTATTTTATATAGGGGCAGGGCGAAGAGGGGATTGGTTCCGTAACTTGCGGCTGCGATGGCGGCCAGAATATAACCTTTAGTAGTGTTGCTAAGCATAGAGATATCTGTTGTGTAGCAGCCCGCAACCATAGCGGCAGCTCTGTTTGACGGTGCAAAGGTACTAATAATCTATCCATGCCACGCCATGACTGCCCACTTTTTTTATCCCCGTCTGCCAATTGTCTGTATTCCAGTCATGCGAGGACCGTGCGGCCACCACAATCGTTTGTGGCAAAGCCTCTGCGATATGGTCTCTGCCGATTATCCTTGTTCCCACGACCGGGCTACTCTTCTTGCGGCTCGGCATATCCCTCCCTGCTGCGTATATGGTCCAGGAGTTTTGCGAAGAGCGCGTTCTGGCACAGCGTAGGTTCGTGTCCGGTAATGATGAGCTGCTTGCGGGCACGCGTGAGCGCCACGTTGAGCTTGCGGTCTATCACCTGGCCGTCTTCCTCCATGCAGTTGGCGGTGAGGAAGTCCAACTGGTAGGCGTGCTGGATGGTAAACGAATAGACGATGACGTCGCGCTGCGACCCCTGATAGCGCTCCACGGTGTCGATGGATATGCGGGTAAGCGGCTCGATGCCCATCTGCTCAATCTCGCGACGTATCATGGCTATCTGGTTGCGGTAGGGCACGATGACGCCCACCGTGCGGTCGGGGTCGAAACTCTTGCCACAGTAGGAGTATATCCGCCCGACTATCCGGGCTACTATCCTCGCCTCTACGGGGTTGACCTTGTCTGACTGGGTGGGCGAGAGATTGCCGGCCGAGGGGAAGTAGAGCAGGCGGTGATGGTGGAGAAGCGTGTCGAGACCGTCGGCGGCGTGGGGCAGTGGCGTGGGGTAGATGACGTCGGTCTGCTGGTGGGGCAGGGGCACACACTCCAGCTGCTCGCGACGGTAGAACATCTCGTTGGGGAAACTTGCGATGTCGGGGTGCATGCGTCCCTGACGTCGCAGGATGCCCACAAACTGCGTGCGACCCAATGCCATCTCGCGGCGGTAAAGCCGCTCGAAGAGCGAGTTGCGGCAGTCGGTGAGATGGATGGCTGTGAGTAGCGGGTCGGTGGTCTGCGACAGTGCGGCGGGCTGCTGCACCACTGCCGGCAGCTGCTTGTAGTCGCCCACCATGACAAACTTGTCGATATGGGTGAGCAGCCCCATCAGCGAAGGCTCGAGTATCTGGCTGGCCTCGTCGATGATGGCCAGGGAGAAGTGGCGCAGCGCGAAGAGGGGCGTGCGGCTCTGCAGCGTGGTGGTGGTAGCCACGACCACGCGGGCCGAGAGCAGCGTCTGGCGCACGAGGTCGAGTCTGGGAGTCTCGCCCACGCGCCTGTCGAGCAACTGGTCGCGGAAGCGGGGGTCGCAGGTGTACTCGTTGCCTATGCGCAGATAGTCTATGCCCGCCTCGGTGAGCATGGCGCAGATTTCGTCTACCGCCCTGTTGGTGTACGAGGTGAGCAGCAGCGATGCCTCGGCGTCGCAGAGTGCCTCTTCGACCATGAAGCGCAGCGCCATCGATGTCTTGCCGGTCCCCGGTGGGCCCACGAGCAGGAAGAAGTCGTTGGCCTGCTTGACCTTGAGCAGCGTGGCGTCGTAGGTGGGGCTGTAGGGGCGGGTGAGTCGTCGCGAGGTGTCGGCTGTGGGTTCGCGCTGCGAGAGGAGCAGCTGCCGGCGGTCGCCCGGCGCGTGTATCAGTTCGCTCAGACTGCGCAGATTGGCGGTGAAGGTGTTGTCGGAACCGCTGTGCTCTACGGCATAGGTGCTGTCGGCGAGTATATGTTCGTTCTGCTGGCCGTCGTTGAGGTGCACGGTGATGCTGTGTTGGCTCATCGTCACTATCGAACCCTTGAAGAGGATGGCGCCGGTGGGGTTGGGGGTGTCGGTGTAGGCATAGAGATATATCGAGTCGCCCGGGCGGAAGTTGGGCAGGAAGTCCTCGCCCTGGTCGGGCACGTCGAGGCTGACGATGTCCCATCCGCCGCGTCCCTTGCTCTTCTCCTTGCCAGTGATGGTGAGCCCGGTGTAGATGTTGCCCATCTCGCGCTTGGTGGCGAGCGGCATGTTCCACAGGTCGGCCATGCTGGCACTTACGCCCTCATTGCTGCCCACCTTGGCAGCCAGCTGCTCGCGCATCACGAATGTCGCCATGGTGCAGAAGTAGGCGTGCTCTACGGCGCTCATGGTGTGGAGCGGAGTGAGCAGGCGCTGGAGCTGGGGCAGAATGTAGTCGGAGAAGAAGCGGGTAGACAGTTGTCGCTCGTTGATGGTCTCGGGGGTGAGCTGGTCGATGATGCTGCCAAACCCGTCGTGGGCTATGGCGTAGTCTTGCGCCACGATGCGGTTGCGCAGGGCAATAGCCTCGCGGAAGAGGGCCTGGTACTCGTTGACGGCTACCAGTCCGCCGGGCAGGGGATACTTGGAGTAGAGCAGGCGTATGTCGGTCTTGCGGTGGCCCAGTCCGAAGTTCTGGCGCAGCAGCCCTGCATAGAGCAGCAGCTGCACATAGTGGTCCTCCTTCTGGAAGGAGCCATACTGGTTGGCATATCCGCGCTCGATATTGTAGTTGCGCCCCGACTTCTGTTCGACCAGCAGCCGCATGTCGGTGGTCATGAGGTCGATACGACCCTGGATGCCCAGCCGCTCGCAGACGAAGGAAGGTTCGAGGATGGCCCGGTCGCGCCTGTAGGGACGGCGGCGCGAGGCGGGGTCGGGGGCGAAGAGATTGTCTACGATGCCGCACAGATTGTCGACCTGCGCCTTGGCGTCGACCTTGAATTTGGCTCCGCCGGCAAAGTCGGGGCAGGTGCAGTAGTCGAGCGCCCGCTCGCGGAAATTGGTGCGCAGGGTGTCGAGCCAGTCGTAGTCCTTGGGGTGGTTGATGATGTCGTCGAGGGCGCGCCCGGCGAAGTTACCCAGGAGTATGGCATAGGAGTTGGCGGCAGGGCTGAGCCTGTTGGCGACATAGGCGAGGGGATGGTGGCCGTAGTCGGTGAAGCAGCGCGCTATCTGGCTGATGTCGAGCAGATAGTCGGGCTCGACGATGATGAGCCCGGGCTCGAGGTGTTTGCCCTCATGGCAGTCGATGAGGTTGAGCTGCATGCCGCGCTTGAGCAGGGGCTGCAGATAGCAGTGGGCGGTGTAGTCGACGGTGTAGGTGTCGCCCGTGCCTTCGCCGTCGGCATGGACGTGGATGAACTGGTCGTCATGGTCGGTGACCACGCAGCGCATATAGCGGCGGTCTATGGTGTGGCTGAGGTCGGCGGGACGCCCCATGACGGGCAGACGGCCTACGAGGGTAGAGGGCACGTCGGTGGAGGTGACTGCCGACACGAGCAGAGCCAGCGCGCGCAGGTCGTAGGGCCAGTCGGCATCGGCGATGGGCTCGGTGCTGTTGGAGTGGCGGCGCATGGTCTGTATCTCCTGCCTGTCGGCGGCGCCCACGGCACGGCTGCGACACAGGTAGTCGACCTGCGAAAACAGGTTGCCAAAGACCATGCCCGTATCCTTGACTCCCTCATGGCACACCTGCGCCAGGGCGGCGTGCAGACTCCTGTTGCGCACCTCGACGGCATCGCTGTCGAGGTCTGCAAGCGCCTCTACACGCCGGTAAAGCTGCGTGGCTGTCTCTGGCATCATGTTCTCTTAGTAGGCAGCACGTGTTAATACGGTGCCATTGCGGTAGTAGATCTGGCCGCCTTCATCGTTCAGGTCGCGCCACTCGTCGCTGGAGCCTACGCGCTGGAAGTGGTGCAGCTTGCCGTCTTCTCCGGTGGCATAGAAGTCATTGCCCTCAGAGAGCTGGCGCTTGGCGTTGGCGGCGGCTTCGAGCTTGTCGCTGCGCACCTTGCCCTGGAGCAGACAGTTGAATATCCACAGCAGCACGACGAAGGCCAGTACGGTGAAGCCGCTTATCCACTTGTATATCTCGTGGATGGGCAGCATCCAGTGGAGCTCGGAGCGGTGGGCGCTGGTGGCATAGGCGATGATGATGTTGGGCAGGGCGAGTATCACGTTGATGCCGAAGACGGGTATCAGCGATACGGGCAGCCACATGGCCACCACCACGGTGTTGACCACAATCACCATCAGTATCTCGACGGCAGTGAGCCAGAAGCCCTTGTCGGTATCGCAGGCCTCAGCATCCTTGATGTGGCGGCTCATCATCCAGCAGTTGTAGGCCATGGCGCAGGCCAGTGCCGTGAGCATGATGATGGCGCCCAGACCTTCAAAGAAACCGGCAAAGAGATTGGCGAAGATGGTCTCGGTCAGCAGGGGCACGCAGAGGCATACCGTGATGACGGCGATGAGGGCCAGCAAGAGATAGTTGCTCACCAGGAGCAGCTTGGGCATCTTCTGGTACTCGGTGCTGATGGTCAGCTCGTCGTCGCAGGTGGTTATCTTGTTCTTCGGACCCAACTCTATCTCGTCGCGCTCGGCAAAGAGCAGGATGGCCATAATCACTGCCAACACGGTGATGCCCAGGAGCGAGTAGAAGACGGTACTCTTGTAGACCAGCAGGCTCTTGTTGTGGATATACTCCTGCATCTTCTCTTGCTCCGGGTCGGGCTGGGGTGCGGGGGTGTAGTCGGGGCTCACGCGCTGGGCTGCCTCGGCCACGGCGTCGGCATTGATGCCGAGAGGGGCATTGCGCAGGAGGCGTATCTTATACCGCTTGGTGTCGATATTGGCTATGTTCTGCATGATGGGCTCGCCGTCCTTGACCTGCTTGATGACCATAGGCTTGCCCACATTGCCGGCATCCTCGAGCGAGTAGTGGCCCTGGGCGTCGACATTGATGAAGCCCTTGACGTGGAGCTCCATAGCGCCGTCGGCAGCGGTGACAATCTGCATGAATGTCAGATTGCGGTTCTCGGAGACGCGCGGGTTCATGACCGCCAGATGTTTGTCGGCATAGAGATACAGCTTGCCGTCGCTCTCCTGTCCGGCGTAGGCATAGGGGTTGTCGTTGTCCAGGTCGATGACTGCCGTGGGCTGCATGGCCTCGGTCTGTGGCTCGATTACTTCTGTGCGGTATTTCACCGCAGGGTGCAACTCGTTGAGAACGGATAGCGCGAGGGCAGCTATCACATAACAGGCAATGTGGATGGTCCACTTCTTAGATGTCTTCATTGTCTATATAATATAAATAGGTGTAATGCGATTGTCAATGTGTGACAAAGGTAAAAATAAAAAACGAGTAATGGGTGCAAAAGGGCACACTTTTTTGTCTGGCCATGACAAGTAGGGAGAAAAAGTGGGTCCGGCAGAGTTTTATACGTATCTCGAGCGCTGTGGACAGAATGATTTTCGCTAATTTTGCAGACTGTTGGCATGGTGCCGGCAAGCATAACGGAAATGGAAAATATGATACAAGTGATAGTAGACGTGAAGGTCAGGGACTGGGTGACGGCCCGCGATATGGTAATGACCGTAGAGGTAGACGAGAGCTCGGTGCGTCGTCTGATGCTATACCCCTATGTGGGCAGGACGCAGGTGGGCAGGCGCGAGATGGCTCCGATGATAAACGAGCTGGATAGCGCCATAGGCAGCGGGCTCGCTATACTGCTGGCAGACGAACTGCTGAGTCAGGAGGCTGAGGTAGACTGCAGCATCGATTTCGTGGACAAGAACAGGCAGCTCGTCGAGCGCTATGGATGGACCGATGCCGCCAGCATCTATGCCGCCTACAGCGAGGGCAGGGACTGCAACAGATATGCGCTGCGTCTCTTCCTCGACGACTGTAGCCGCCGGGAGGGTCCAGACAACCGCTACACGCGCCACTATGTGGAAAAGGCGCTTGCCCGCGACTCCGACGCTCTGGATGTGCTGGGTTGCATCGACAAGTATGACGAGCGGGGAGAGCCCAACCCCTTCTATGCCGAAGATTACTGTCAGAACCAGACTCCGCAGTTCCTTCTGGAGATGTTGTTCGCATTCCAGTGCAACGACGAACCGCTGATAGACAACCTGCACCAGTTCTTCCTGCACGGGGTGGGGATAGAGCCCGACGCACGGATGGTGAGCATACTCGAGGACTGCCAGCGCCGCATGGCAGAGGTGGAAGAGTATATCGACTGTAGGGACGAGACGGGGCTGAAGATGCTGCTCGCTTCGCCCGAGGACGACTGCAACCACTTCCTCGACATCGTGGAGTCGTGGTGTGGCGACGCGAGGCTCGATTATCTTGGCGTGTTGGTCGTGTCGAGGCTCTACGGCTGTCGTATAGACAATGCCTGCCGGAAGCGGGTGGTAAGGCTCGTCACCCGGTATGCCAAGTGGGGTTGGACCTATGCCTTGGGCGCCCTCTCCTGTCTGGCCGAGGACTGCGGCATTGATGAGGTTGAGGCTGCGATTGCCCGTATATTCACCGAGACGCCATCGCCGCAGGCCTTTGATGACTACCGCGAGGTGCTCGGCAGATATTTTCATCGCAACGACTATCTCGAGACCTGTTTCAAGAACAGCCAGACGCTTGCCCGTATGGACGGCGAGAGCGAAGACGACTCGATGTTTGTCCCTAAGGAAGAGGACGAATTCCCCTTCCGTCACCACGGCTATAGCGGTGACCAGTGTTAGCGCCGTGTGGCTGGCTGTGGCGGCGGGATGGACAAAAGGTTGAGCCCCCCCAGCCTCAAGAATATCCGTGACAGCCCCGAGAATATCCGTGGCAACTCCAGGGATATTCGTGACGGCCCCAAGGACACCCGCGACGGTCTCAAGGATATCCATGACAACTTCAAAAATATCCAAGACAGCCCCAAGGAAAACCACGACAGTCCGAGGAAGAGTGGATAGAAACCCAACCGCCCTCCCAGCCGCTCCCAGCGTTGTAGCAATCGCCACCAACAGGCAAATCACCATTTCTACCATTCCCTACATTATTATATATATAAGGGCAGTCACTTTATAGTCCCTGACCATCCACTTTATTGTGCATTGCAGCCCATTTTATTGTGCATTGCAGCCCACCTTGTTGTACACGGCTACCCATCTTGCTACATCCGTTGCCCGCATTGTCTGCGAGTTTGTCCACTTCGTCGCACCTATTACCCGCTTCGCTCATCCGTTAGCCATTCACATTCCCATGCAGCATCCCATCAGAGTAATTTCGTGACACGCAATACCAGTATCAAGCTCCGCAACAATCATTTCAAGCCATGAAATATCCATATCCCTCCTCGCAATAATTCTGAAGATACCCTCGGCGATCGTGAAGATACCCTCGGCGACCGTGAAGGTACCCTCAGGAAGTGTGAAGGTGCCCTCGGCAATTCTGACGATGTCCTCGGCGAAAGCGCCGATAATCTCCCTTTTTGCATCAGTCCTTCCCCGACTTCCATCCATAATCTCCGCCCCAGAAACGGGGGCTGCGGAGGGCGTATCTATGGGTTGGAATGGGCTGGAGATAGTGGCGCTGAATGGCGTAAATGCAACAATTTCAGCCGTTTTGTGAAAAAATAGGGCAAAAAACTTGCCCAAGTGACAAAATAGCAGTAATTTTGCAGCCGCGATTATTGGGCGCATGCCCGAAAGTAATAAGTTTAACATAATTAATTAATAAAAACAAGACAATGATTATTGTACCAGTAAAAGATGGTGAGAACATCGAAAGAGCTCTCAAGAAGTTCAAGAGAAAATTCGAAAAGACAGGTGTTATTAAGGAACTCCGCTCTCGTCAGCAGTTTGATAAGCCTTCTGTTTTGAAGCGTCTCAAGATGGAACACGCCATCTACGTACAGAAGCTCCGTCAGGAAGAGGAATAATTTTTCCTCCGAAAATTTGGTAGTTTGAATTAATTTCCGTATATTCGTTGCCGAAAACAGTAATGTAATAGGCGCGATGGCGATGATTGGCGAATTTTTGGACTACTTGCGGTTTGAAAAGAACCGTTCAGAGTTGACTGTTAGCAGTTATGCCGAAGACCTGAAGGCTTTTGAGGCATATTTCAAAAATTTGGACATGCTGCTTTCCTGGGAGACTGTCGATGCCGATGTCATCCGTGGATGGATGGAAAGCATGATGGATAAAGGCAACAGGGCCACTTCTGTTAATCGCAGACTGAGTGCTCTCCGCTCGTTTTTCCGTTATGCTCTGGCTCACCAAAAGGTAGCCCGCGATCCGTCGAGGATGATTAAAGGCCCGAAGAAGGCAACGCCTCTGCCGCAATTTCTAAAAGAAGAGGAGATGAACCGGCTTCTGGATGTGGTGGAGTGGGGTGATGACTTCGAAAGTGTAAGGGCAAGGACGATGCTGATGACTTTTTACGAGACAGGCATACGTCTCTCTGAATTGACAGGACTGGACGACACGGCGATAGACTGGGCTAACCATGCTGTCAAAGTGTTGGGAAAGCGCAACAAGCAGCGCATCATCCCTCTGGGTGAGGAACTGGAGCACACCTTATTAATATATATAAGGGTGCGTGATGAGCAGGTCAAGGCCGGTAACGGCGCCCTGTTTGTGACTCGCAAGGGAGAGAGGATGAGCGGTGACCAGGTAAGAAACGAGGTGAAGCGATGTCTGTCGCTTGTATCTACGCTCAGCAAACGGTCGCCCCATGTGCTCCGCCATACCTTCGCTACCGCTATGCTCAATCACGAGGCTGGTCTGGAAAGTGTGAAGAAACTGTTGGGTCATGAGAGTCTCTCTACGACCGAAATCTACACCCATACCACCTTTGAGCAACTCAAGCGAGTATATCAAGAAGCCCATCCAAGGGCGTAACTCTTTAATTAAATAAAAAGGAGGTAATTATGGAAGTTAAGATTCAGTCGATACATTTCGACGCTACCGAGAAGTTACAGGCGTTTGTCGAAAAGAAAATCGCCAAGTTGGAAAAAACTTATGAAGATATTCAGAAAGTAGAGGTGCAATTAAAAGTGGTGAAGCCTGCCACCGCTCTCAACAAGCAAGCCTGCGTGACTGTGGGTGTGACCGGCAAGGACCTTTATGTTGAAAAGACTTGTGACACATTTGAGGAAAGTATTGACCAGTGTGTCGAGAGCCTGAAGGTTCAACTCACCAAATTCAAGGAAAAACAGCGTAGCCATTAAAAAAAACTGCAAAAAGTTTTGGCAATAGAAAAATAATGCGTATCTTTGCAGCCGTTTTACAACACGTCCTAAAAACGAGTCGCTCGGCGGCTGCAAGGATTTGCCTCTTTAGCTCAGTTGGCCAGAGCA
>ULQK01094008.1_pt1 | contig 40054 bp, 37 predicted proteins | sample 1954371 | NCBI WGS metagenome assembly ULQK01 (sample SAMEA4835652, study PRJEB28245) | human gut metagenome | biome: gut microbiome; material: fecal sample | place: Denmark | collected 2008 | reverse complement strand
GAATTTCGTAATGCCAAGGAGCAAAAAGATAGGGAAGACTTAGATAGGTTTTCTATTTTTACATTTAGGGCAAAACACAGGACTTTTAATTCTTCTATGAATTATTTGAGTCCATTCATGTTTGCAAGCAACACATTTCCAAGCAGCTTTTTGACCACTGCCTGGTAATATTTTTGTAGGATCTATATCTCTATTTCTTTCATAATCCCAATATGATAATACATCAGGAAATAATGTAACTATATCATCCAAACCTGATTGAGCTACTCTTCCTGAACAGTGTGGACATCCTACTCCTTTTTTGCGATTGTTAGGACTTGCTTCCCATTCCAAACCACATTTAGAACATAACCACCATACTTTTTTGAATTTACCTGCAGTAATATCATTTGGATTCAAATCTCCATTTTTTGTCGGATGCCAATCTTTAGCTATGTCCGGATGAGTTTCTAGCATAGAACCAACTTTAGCTACAACACCTTTAGTAAAAGTTCTACCACGTCTTTTTTTAGAACATTCAGAACATCCACATCTTCCTTCCCTGGTCATACTATTGATACTGCATTCCCATTCGTGATTGCAATCAGGGCACTTCCAGAACACAACTTGATTAGAACTTATTGTAAACATATTAGGATGAAGATTTTTATTTTTACTCCAGTCCCACATCTTTACAACATCCGGACGTGTTTCTTCTAAAGAATTATCAATCCTATTAAGATAGTTCAGAATTTCTCCTCTATCTCTAGTTATATTAATATCCACATCACTATGAAAATGAAACGGATTTTTTCTAGTCCACATATTGGAAGATGAATCAAGATTATCTAAAATATTCCTTATTACATCTTCTAGTTCTTTATATTTTCTAAATTTGTTTATACGATAAACTATATCAGCAACATCTTGCCAATCTTCTTTATTACGTTCCTTGATTCTAATAAGTTTTATCCCTTTATTCCTGCAAACCTCATATTTTCTTATTTCTCTTTCATGGATAACTTCATCCTTATGCCAAACTTTACCATCAAATTCAATACCAACCTTAATAGATGGTATGTAGATATCAAGTTCCATTGAGTTTGAAAAGATTTCCTTGTATTTACTTAAAGCATCAGGAAAAAGCTTTTTTACATAGAATAAGACGGCTTGCTCAGGAAATGATGACTGTCTGCGTTTATCACATTCAGGACATCCGGTATTATGACCTGTCCTTTCATGAATTGCAGCTAAATAAACATGTCCTAATGGACAAGTCCACCAAACCTTTTTCCCGGATCCTGCTGTAAAATCATATGGAGTCTTTCCTTCATTTTTCTCATAGCACCATTCTTTGGCAACATCAGGGCGAACAGATGCCAAATCATTAAAACCTTTCAAAACTCTATGCCCCGAGCAATAAGAACAACAAAAATGCTTCAATGTCCTATTTTTAATGGTTTGCTGATATGAATGGCCTTTATCACATACCCACCATACCATTTTACTACTAGATGAAAAAACTTCATTTGGATGTAAATTCCCATTTAAGGTTGGATGCCATTCAGTTGCTATATTCGGATATATTGTTGCCAAATCATTTATTCCAACTATTAGTTTAGACATGTTATATATTAATCTCCCTTTGTTAGAATGCATAATACATTCTATTAATATTCATCTTGATATAATAACAATACAAGCAATTTAAAGTTATATTTATCGATACAAAGCAAAATCAATTATTTAAGTTGCTCCTCATTATCTCTGCAATAATCATTTACTACCTTTAGCCATGACTCATACCAATACCATGTTTTTGCAATTAATACACCATAGGAATATTTTTGATTTTTTCCTGTATCTCCTTAATTTTGCTATTCAAAACAGTGATTTCGTTGTAAATAATGTCGGCCAGAGTGGCTGCACCTAATTTTTCCAGTTCTTGTTTATCCATACCGATATACACTCCTTTCGTGGGTGTTTCCTAATGATAATTATGTCACATCACTATGCTTTTGTGAAGGTGTAGCTCGATATTCTTTAAATATTTTTTGTATCATGCTACTTTAATGCGGTTAGCCACTAAAACAGAAAAATAACTCGTGCGGATTCTTTACTCACCTTTATAATCGTACATTTGCGAACATTCTTCAGCGGTGATATTATGCCCCACTCTTAAGAATAAATCTCCTAATCCTGTACTCCGTAATATATTAATCAGTTTTGTATTCCCCTATTGTATTTTATAAGCATTGGGCGTATGATATCCATAGGAAGAGGGGGGGGATGAGAATATGGACATTATCACTTATCCTGTATTATTTGAAAAAGTAGAAGATATGTATCTCGTTACCGTTCCTGATATTGGACAAATGACTCAAGGTAATGATTTAACTGACGCTATTGCTATGGCCAGAGACTTGATTAGTCTTTGGGTGATGGATCTCGAAGATAGCAAACAAAAAGTTCCAAAACCAGGTAGTGTTAAATTTGATGTTCCCGAAGGAGCTTTTGTATCCTACGTAGATGCTAATATAACCGAGTACAGAAAAAAATACGGTTATAAGATCGTGAAGAAGAATTGCTCTATACCTGCATGGCTGAATACTAAAGCAGAAGAACTTGGCCTTAACTTTTCTAAGATCCTGCAGGAAGCCTTAATTGAAAAAACAAGTGCTAATACTTCATCTCATTAACAGCAAATCATCACCATCCATTCAATTGGTGGTTTTTCTAAAAGCTATAAGCCCTTATCACCGGCCAGCGTCTAAAGGCGCTGGCTTTCATTTTGTTCAAGCCACGCTCAGAAACTCGTCAGCGTTCAACTGGTTAAAGCCTCATAAAAAAATGGCCCAATGAGATTCACTCATTGAGCCATTGACATTTTGTATTCTAATTTTTACCCTCGAAGTTAGCACTGTCCTGAACTTTTAAGAACGGGGGATATACCTTACACTTTAATCAGTGACATATCCCTAATGTCCCCAACTATTAGCATAACCACTATTTTTTTAAAAGTATTGATTTGTCAATCATCGATCTAAACTCATACAACTTATCAAACAAAAACTCTCTTTCCGTATCGGTTGTATTATCAATATAATCTTCTAATCCTGGATTGACAGATACCTTGCTTAATTCCTGTAGCAAAAGCTGCTTTTCTTCATCTTTTGCCTGCTCGTCATACATACCTATAGTTTCTATTGCCGAAGCAGTTAAGCTCTTGCATAGGAGTTTAATTTTTAAATCTTTCAATTCCATTGACGTCATGTGGTTATACTCAGATACGCTAGTATTAAAATTTAACAAGCCTATCAGCTCAGTCTTACATTGTTTTTGGATGTCACGAAGGCTTTCTATTACTTTACCTACTTCTTCTGCATTAGAAAAAGATTGCTTCCCACTTTTGTTTTTACGTTCACAATATTCAAGAAGCGAACCTAGTCTACCCCATATATCAAAGTAATTTAATGCACTTGTATAACACATATTCTTTAAGTTAATGTATCCAGCAACCTTCTCATAGAATCTTTCAAATATTATCCGTTCATGTTCTTTTAGTGAATAATACTTTTTAGACTTATACAATTTATGATATCTATAAAACCTATCTGATTTAGCCATGAAAACCAAGTATACAACAAGACCAGTAATTGTATTATTAGAAATTTTAATATCACCGCCGTCTTGTTTAATATCTTTATCAATTATAGATTTATCTGCTCTTGATGCATCGGCACTTCTATAGAGTTGTGTTGCAATAAGCTCTTTATAAGCGGATATATCTCTATAGCCGTAGTCCTCCTTTCCTTCTAAATTAGACGCATAATTAATTCCCGTATACATTAAAATTTTATCAATTATGCCGTTCACACTTATTTTAGAAATATCAGAGTCGACTTCATATACATCCAGTATATTAAAAATATCGGCTGAAGAAAGATCCAGTTTCTCACATTCAGGTCCATATTTTTCTTCAGCCTCTTCTCGAACCCATTGTTCAGCCAACTCTTCGTATTCCTTTGATTCCTCCTCAAATTTTTCTTTATTCATTTGTCTTATGCGTTCGATTAACTCTTTTGCTTTAGCATCAAGCTCAATCGCGTTCACTGTTTTTTCTTCAGTACTATTCATAAAGCCACCCTTTTCTTTTAAACTTAGGGGAGTATATAATTTGTAGTGTCACTACTGCCACTGCTAGCATTTACAATTCTACCATTTAAAGGAAAGGTGGGCAATAGGAATTATTGCAGCTAGTCATTTTCGTCCGTTCCTAATTTTTACCAAATTTTCCCCGCCCGTCTAACAGGTGGTTGATAAGTAGCTTAAAGCCTATAGCATCGGACAGCTTCTAAGGCTATGGACTTCACTTTGTTAAAGTCACAATTCCTCTGACGCTTTAGTCATACTAAACTGAGCGTTTACATTCCTTGCTACTTTGAACATGGTCTTATTATTCCATTGCTACAAGAGTTTTTGCATCCCCCTCATGGTGAGTGGTCTCATTTTACACAAAAAAATAAGGGAGCTTTTGCTCCCTTATTTCCCCTCATCAACTTAAATCAAGTTTGCAATATACTCAACCACCACCTCGCCTTCACCACCGTTAATATTGAAAATTTGCTGGTGCACCTTTCCAAATTCGCTGTAAAGGATTTCGTAGTAATCAATGCTATCCACCCAAGTTTCACCATTAACGCTTATTTCTAAAGCTTTAATTTCAACAAAGCCTTGCAATCTACTGGTCCATCCTTCATCATCCGGCACTACGATATTATTGAAAATATCAACGAACAAGCTTTTGGTGCCTCCGTTTTGGGTTTTGAACACCAGCTCATACACAATATCCTCGTGATTCCCGTAATTAGGAGTAGCCCAAACGGTAATCCTATCTACTGCCACAGCATCGTTCAACAAACCGCTGGAATTATCAACGCATTGGCTGCTGCCTGCGCATGTAGAGTGGCTGGTGAAATGAGTGTGCTCACCGCTGATTTGCTCACTGAAGATGATGCCAACGTACAAATTCTCCTTCGCAGTCGCCTCGCCCAGCTTTCTCCAGTTTTTCAAAGAGATTTGATGAATGTTTTTCATGATTAAATCCTTTCTCGGGGGTGGTCCCCCATACACAAATTAAAATCTTCTTGTGAACCCCGTTGAATTCACTAAACACATTATGCAACGCGCCTATATAAAAAATTTTGCAATTCAGCCCCAAATTTACTGCTATTTTTGCAAAAAAAAAATCCCTAAATCGCACTAAAGGCATTAGGGAAATCGAAGATTTTTTTTAATCTTCTTCTCCATTTTCAATTTTAATATGGCTCTTTACCGCCACTGCTGACCCTCCCGCCACTTGTTGCTAAAAAACAAAAAAAGAGCTGTACCAAAAGGTACAGCTCTTCGTCAAAGTTTTGTGTGCTTCGACCCACAAAACTTGCCCTAACGTGGTAGCGCTAAAGGGAATCGGTTGTAGGGCATGCTTGATGCTCCTATTTTGTTTAATCCTTTATCTATACCGACTACCTTCCCTGCTTATGACGCCTTTTAAGCCAACTGTGCACATTGGCTGCTCCATACAATACATCCGTCACGGTTACTATTCCTGGATCAACAATGTAGCAAACGATGTAGTTATCGACTACCATTTTCCTCATCCTCCAAGAATACTCTGGCTCCAAGTCAAAGAACGGGTACCGCTCCGGAAGCGTATCTAATGAAAGAATCGCATTGGCAATACGATTGTATTGTCTAAGGGCACTTTCAGGTGCTAACAGTGTTTTGGCTATATAATTGTATATACTCTCCATATCAGCTAAGGCAACATCAGAGATGTTTACGCTATATACTTCCATTAGCCGTGCCTCTCTCTGAACTCAGCAAACGCCTCTGCAGCACTGCGCACTCTCCCTGCTTGGTAATCATCATAACCCTTTTGCAATTTCGCATGCAGTTCCTGTTCCGTCATTTGAGAGATATCTATATCAGCAGGAGGTTTGGGAATGGTAACAGAAAAGGGAATACCCCCTACCAGCACTATTTGGTTGAAGAACATATCAACAGCAGTTGACATGGGAATACCAAGCCGAGAAAGAATAGCATCCACATCTGCTTTTAAGGTCGGGTTTATGCGCAAATTCAAGGTTGCTGTTTTCTCCATGTTTATCGCCTCCATTTGTTTATATTGTAACTACATTGTAGTTACGTGTCAATCGAAATTATCGTGATTTTTAACCTTCCTCAACACAGCCCCCTTGCCTAGATTGAAAAGAATAGCACTGCATTATTTCATGCAGTGCTAATACTTCTTATGTATGCTCAGTTCACTAATCTCATGCTAAGTCCCCCTGTTGTTTTTTAGTATATATATTAATCATTACTATAATACAAATTTATGCAACGAGTATTTTCCAATTTTAATCATCTATATTAACATAAAAACTAATCGTTCTTTAAGTTCTAACTTTAATGTTGTCAACTTTATTAATAATTGCGAGTAAGCATAATATGTCTTTGCCCATTACTTTTTGTTTGAGCGATATCAATACCAATAGCTGCCAAAGCAGGTTGGATGCGTGGAATCCTTTTTCCAAGTGCGGAGGCACTTTGAGGAAAGTTATTTTTTGCATTCGAATATTCGACAATGCCGACTTGCGCTTTTAATTTCTCAAAGAATTCGGTTGGTTCTAATCTGAGAGTGCGAGTTCCCATTTTCTCAGCAAATTGCTTTACTGCAGCTGAAAAGGGGTCGTCGTTCACCATGTCGGCAAATTTCGATTCCTCATTTTGAGCAAAAGCATCAAAAAATACTTGTTCGCTGCCCCATAGAGCTTTGGAAATTGCGCCTCCTAAACAGTAAAAATCTGCTAGCCGTGGAGCAGCCCCAACCTTGATAGTGCCTACTAAAGGCAACGTCCGTTTAACGAGATCAAAAACTGCGCCTAAAATTATGGGCAAATCTTTTTGAAAATTCCCGCGGAGATCCGAAAGCCTCTCCCTCTGCTGCGTAGAGATGCGTTGCAGGTTTATCTTTACGCAGCGGTCCATAAGGTCACCTCTAGTGGCAAAATTTCCGATACCATTTAGTACTAAGCAGTTGCGGAATGTGTTAGTATACACATCCCCATCGCTATATAGCTTACGAGTGCTATAAGCACCAAAATAAATGGCTTGGCAAAGCATGTCGCTAATCTCAGGCTTAATCTGAGAAATATTATCAAATACACACAAATAATTATCAGCTAAAACAGTTGCCAAGTTCTGTGTAGTGCTAGGCAACAAAGGACAGGGGATACGACTTGGATCGACCGAAAACTGGATTATCTCTGAAGCCACACTCTTCCCACTTCCAGCTGGTCCGCACAGCAAAAGAATAGGCCGAGCCTGATTGGGCCAAAACCAAGCTACGATCGTGCAAATCAAGAGGACGATATCGTTCTCTGAAGCCAAATTCAAATATTTTTTTATAACATCAGGAAGAGACGCAGCATCTGAATCTTGAGGCTTAACCTGCACTCCCATATTCTTAGAAGATACAAAAACGGGGTCATCAAGGCTCAACTCGGACTGAGTCAGGACAACGATTTCAGAGTCATCAATTCTTACAACCTCATTCTCGCTATTGTTTAAATTATAATATATACGATTGTCTTTGAATGCAATTCTATTATACACTGAAAGATAGCGTTTATTAACTCTTGCTTTAACAGCACATTCTTCAATATATTCGGTGAATCCGGAGGCAGCGACAAACTCCTTATAAGTGCTTTTGAAGCCCCAAATCAAAAAGTCTGAAAAGTCTTTAGAATAAAGAGCATAGAGTCGCCTTTGAGTACCATTTCCTGCCAGATAAATCATTTCCTTGTTAGAATATTCAGTTAAAAACAGTTCGCTTCCTTTTATAACTTCAATAAAATACTCCTTAATTAATGCTTCAATATTATCTTCACTATTAAAACTGCTATTTTTATTAAATTTTTTAATTTCTTTTTTTCCCTTGGGTGCTAAATCAGCAACCTTCTTAAGGATTTCAATGGGCAAAGCCTCAACCTCCTCAGGATATTCTAAAATTTCTGAATATCTGTGAGGTCGCTCTTCCGTTGCCTCGGATTTTCTTGCGACGGTGCCGTACACCTTGGTTAAATGAAAAAGGCTGGAGGTGGACGTGTCAACAGTTGCTCCTTCAGCATTAAATTTCTTTGCAAGGGCAAGGAGAAATTTTTTTGCAATTGCCTCAATTTTCTCATTCACAGGAAGGTCCACGTGCCATAGCAGGTGATAACCATTTCCCGAAGTGGCAAAAAGAGGCAAGGGGCCTCCAAGCTCGTCACAAATAAATTTTTGGATCGCTTTTGCCACCTCATATGAACACCCTTGTTCATCATCAGTGGACGGGACATGCTGATTGTCGCATGCACGAACAGGGTCTACGTCAACGAGCAGCCAGTTGACTTCCATGACATCGCCCTTGTTTGCACAGCGCAATTCCCTGCCCGCAGTTTGCAGGGGCTTGTTCAGAGCTCCGCGCATTGCTTCGTCCATGTTAATCGTATTAAGGTTTGTAAATACATTATACCCCTTTCCATTCCATGCCACTGCCTCTGCAGCAGCGGCTTCAACATTGTCAAAAAAGCCCACCATTGGCACCCCCTTGTCTTTGCAAGCCAAGAGTTCCAAAGGAGCGCTATCATGAAGCATGGACAAGGCCTTGCAGATGTGGGCTTGGGAATCAAAATGGCAGTTCGCATTTTGTAACATCACAATTTCCTCCTTAAATGATAAATTCTCCATCCCTCGTGCTACTAAAGCAAGATTCGGGATTAATTCAAGGATACCACACTGCTCAAAGCTCGTCAATTGTAATTTATGTGTTTAAGTTAATGATTTTTGTATATAATGTATTTTAAGCAGTGTTTTACAAATGAAGAATTCGTCCCCAAAATAGCCTTTTAGCCACTCTTTCCTCACTTCATCCTCCCTAAACCTTTACAGTCACCATTTGCTGCTCAAACAAAAATTCCGCTTTGCCAAGCCAGCATATGGTGCCCTTAAGCGTGTATTTTTACAGTGTACAAATGTCGGAGCTTTTTAGCATGGTATGCAACGTCACTTTTTTAACCCACTCAAATCTGCTGAAAAGAGAATTAGCCATGATACCTAAATAGGCATCATGGCTAATTCTTTTCTTCATATATTATTTTAGTATCAGCTTACACTCAAACCTCGGGCAAGAATCAACCGCTGACTTTGGCAGGTTATTGAGCTTACACATTTTCCGGTCGTTATACATATCACATGTAATACACCATGAATTTATATTGGGTGCTACTGGAGTGATAGCTGAGTTACACGGATCATACCAATTCTTGCAAATGCAGCAATACCTTGCCTGCTTCGCATTGAAAACATGCATAAGCAAACCTCTCTTTCAATACATCGGCATATACCATCAGCTTTTGAGTTCATAAAAAGCTCCTCACTTTGCCAATTTTTTCTTCAATATAATAGAATACAAATTTGCCGTCCCTAGCGACCCTAGCCGTCCCTCAATACTTCTTTAATCGCTCTGCTATGGCGCATCTGCTGCAAACAAATCGGTACCTGCTTATGCCTGCAAAACTACCCACCTTGAGCCTAATCAACGTACCCTCAGATTGACATACTTCGCAAACACCATGCTTCCTTTCCGTTTTTCTTCGGATTACCGCATCTGGTTTCATAATACTCACCCTACTCGCAAATACATCATTGACAAAAGCGTCATAAGCATACATTTTCAGTTATTATCACTAATTTCTTCGAGCACATTTTTCAAGCTCTCAACCATCTTGTCTTGGCTAGGAAGGCTGATTCTTCTTCTACTTTTAGCTACACGTTCGATATTAGGAACAATCAGCTTTCTTGCAAAAGCGTGTCTATTACTGGAGGCATACATATCTTTTAACGATGCTCCTGTAATTTCCCCAGCCAAGTACTCCACAGCCTCCTCAGCTTCGGATTGATTGAGCAGGTAATCCACGGCCAAGTGTTGGAATTCATCTTCAATAATGCCCACCATCTCTTTGGCATCATCCTCTATAAACTCATCGGTAACCGCAGAAGCAACTTTTCCAGCCGCACTACCACCAGCAAAGGCACCAAAAAGTCCGCCCACAACTCCGCCGATAGCCGTACCTATTCCAGGAACGAAAGAACCCAAAGCGGCACCTGCTGAAGCTCCGGCAGCCCATCCAGCAGTACCTCCTGCTACCGAGGCACTTGTATTAACCAGATTCTTGAATAGTTGGGCTCCAGAAATTCTTCCCCTGAATATGTTAACAACATCAAAGGTTGACAGTACAACCACTGAAGCCACGCCCGTGATTATATTGCTACCCAAAAGCTTCTGGGCGCTCTTCATGGCTGCAGCTCCATATATATTGGTACCACTTCTGAAAGCATTTACCAGAACTGAAGAAGCCTTTGGCCCCATTATGCGCACAATCTGTTCAGATGTATTGGCTACCAATCCGTAGGCACCTGCTTTGGTCAATTGTCCAGCCAATACAGCAGTTGCAAAAGCAACACCACCAACTTGAAGGCCACTGCTTACAGCATCATGTAATGCATCATCGAAGTTTTTACCATTCCATACTGACACAGCAAAAGATAACACTGTAGTAATCCCAAACGTAGTTGCCCCGATGATAGCACCATTAACGGCATCATATGACAACGACTCTACAGTACCAAATTTTGCAATATTCTTAGCCTGTTCGTAGGTAAAATGTCCCTTGCGGACAATGTTCTTTGCTTCCTTTGGATCCGTTACGCCAGGAACCTGTCCTCTGCGAATCCGCTCCTCCATAGCTCGGACCGCATCATCGTATTTGTCAGATGGCACCTCTATTTGCATGGGTGAACCATCAGAATTCAAGTAGCGGAACTTACCTGTTTCATCAAAACACTCTTTGATGCATTTTGAACCAGTACTGCAGTACTTGCTTTGTATGCTTACGCCATCAACCAATCTATCTGCCCCGTTTTTGGCATTATCATCTCCAACGATATGTGCATCCTTTCCTGTAACGGTGTCATACAGATGATTTGCACGTTCAGCGGCAAAGCCATGTCCCCTAGTGGCACCATATTTCACTTCGCCTGATATCGTGCTGGCGTTGCTCACATTGGAATATACAGTACCCGCTACATTAGCGCTCTGCTTCTTTACTATTGTACCACAACTATAACAAAATGAACAACAATCAGGAATGTTGTTACCACACTTGCTACAACGCATTCTTCCTCACCTCGTTCTGAGTAATGGCTTATTTATAAGTATATCACACTTTTGAAAAAACTCCTGGATATTCACATCCAGGAGTTCTTAGATACAGATTTAAATGCCCCATTTGCTGGCAAACTTATTCACCTTTTTGGCTGAGGACTGTTTTTCTTCCTCTAACTCATCAGCAGTTTTGTATGAAGGAATTTTTCCTGTAGTTTTCTTGTACCAAGCAATGACTTCCTTCCTGGTATCATTACGTCCAGCAATTATAAATATATCCTCGTTCCACTGTTTATGCTTATCTTCTTTAGAACTATTATAACCCATTTCTGGATCTTGAATATCTGTAAGCGCAAATATTTTTCCAGTGAAAGGCATTACTATATCCCAAATGGGTACATATCTCGGTTCTGCCACCACATCGGTATTGTACACCACAACAGACATGATTTTTTCTCCAGCATTTAATACTACACCATCTCTATAGTAAAAAAGCTTGTCCAGACAAAGATCCGCTATGTTTCTTTTCTTAATAATTCCACCCCAGCCACCATGCATATCTAAGATTTCCTCTTTAGTATAACTAAGTTTCTTATTAAAGTTATACAAAATCAAGTCTTTTCCATATGGAAAGCCATCGCAATCCCAACGAGAAGCCTCTTCAACCATTTCACTAAGAGTGCCATATTTCTTAATATCATCCATAGTGCTGATTAAGCTGTCCACCTTTTTGAATAAGGCTTTTTGTTCATCTTCAGACAGTTCCATAAAATCAGGATCAGCCTTCATTTCTTTCTTGATAGTATTGGGATGCTTGTTGCCTGTCGGATTAAAATCAGGGTTAAGGCTAATGATTATTCTTTCTTCCTTAAATTGAGTTTCTTGCATAATAGTTTCCTCCCAAAACTTTTTTATTATTGCTCTTTGCTCTCCAAGAGTACCCTATAATCAATCTCCAAAGCATTGGCCAACATCATCAGTGTCTCCAATTTAATCGCTTCTCTACCTCGTTCGATATCAGATATCCTTGACCTCGATACAGATGACTGTGTAGAAAGCTGCTTCTGAGTCCAGCCTTTAGCTCGTCTGTAGAAAAGAACATTGAGCCCTATTTTTTTATATTCCATGGCGAACATAGACGTTCATCCTTTCCTTTGTTGTTACTTATATTATGCCATATAATAGGCCAAGTAGCCGTTCTATATGTTGACATTATGTGCTATATAAAGAACATTATTCGCCTATTGCCATAAAATGTCACTATGTGACAGAAAACGTCCATGTAAGAAAAAAGGCCCACATTCATCAAAAACATGATGCAACGTGGGCCTTTTATTACTTTGTATTTGTTTAGTAGTACTAGCTCAATAAACCAAATACTTCTGATTCATCACCACGATTAGCAGCCTTCACACCTTCATAAAGAATATCGCTACCAATCTTCTCCAACTCAGTTGCTCTTACATACGTCAAAGAATCCTGTGCAGAACGGGTGACAGCATTTACAAGACCATACAAAGTAGTATCGTGTTCAGCCAAATAGTGGTGGATAATACGCAAACGCTCTTCTTCATCAAGGCCAAAATGCTTCGCTACCTTATCGATGCTATCTTGATAATCAACTACTCTTATTTCAGCAGCAAGCTTCATCTTCTCAATGACCTTCATATAGTACAAAGGGTCCAGAGCGGAAAGCAAAGAAATACTAACTCGGCTGAACAAGTCATCTTCATCCACGGTACTAGCCTCATACTCTTCAATAGTACTGAATCTTTTCCCAAGATGAATATGACGTACCGACTTGTTGTATTTCGGCAAGGTCATTCCGTTGGTGCATACCAACCTAAGGCAAAAAGGGGTAATAGCTATTCCTCCCATACCAACCTCGGAATTCGTAATTAAAGCTCCAAACTGGATTACATCCCCCACCCTCACTTCTGCTTTTTCTTTAGCTGACACAACCTTTAAATACATTTTTGCATCAGTCAATGAGGATGAAACAACAGAAAGGCCCTTATAGCTTTCAAGCATAGGGAGCAGGGTTTTCAGCACATCCTCGTTTTCAAACCGCCTATATTTGTCACTGAGAACGGCGCGAGCATACTGTCCAACTGTGCGTATAAGTCTTGTGCTTCTGATATCCTGTAAAGCAGTATTGTAATTGATATCCACAAGTTCAGGGTATCTACCCTCAATACGGTTGATATAGGAGTATGGGATATTACACAATGAAGCTAGTTGTTTTTTTGCATTCTCCTGCATTATATAGGAACTATCACCAATGCATAATTTGCTCCCCATACAATCAGAATGTACAACCAAGTTATTGGCATCAACGCAGTAGTCTCTTTTTATCAGAGACAAATCATTAACCTTGGAAACCAGTTGTTCAACTGTCATATCTGTTTTCATTAACCATTACCTCACTAAAAAATGCTCTCTGTACTGGGAATACCCATAGCATCACTATTTTTTTGGTCGTCCGCATAGCTATCAAAAATATCACAGTTCTTCAGCCAAAATGACATTGTATACGAATCATTGTATACTACAATCAGCTTGGTCCACTTTTGCCCAGCGAAGTAGTAATTGTGAGATGCCTCAGGAATAACACCATCTAAGCCCTCACTTAGCCCAAGGTAAATATAATCCTCGCGGCTCTCATTGCCTTCCAAAATGACTATATACCCATAATCAAATATATCGGTATTAAACTCTTCAAAGGAGTACTCTTTATCTTCATCAGCCCAAGCATGAATTGCCTTCAACTCATCAGTTATGAGATCCATTATCTGCTTCGGTACTGCCTTCTTCTCCAGTGCTTTAATATCGCCAACAGATTTTATTTCAATCATACTCTCTCACCACCTTGGTTTGCCTTCTTTTGGCAATCATAACATAGGGCCTTGCCAAACCTCTTTATTGCAAAATCTATCACTTTCTCCGATTTTATTGGTGCATTACACAGGCAGCAGCGAATTACACTGTCCCTTTCAGAAGTTGAAAGTGTTTGATTTGAATAGGTTTGTGCAGCAGTGGCGGGGTGGCGGGAGTGGCGGCAACTACTATTTTTATCTATTTCAAATCTAGTAACATTATTTTCGTCAACCACTACAAACTCTATAAATTCACCACTGTCCTTGTCGTAGGTCATTTGGCTGACACGGAACTTGACAAATGTCTTAGGCTTACCATTGCTCCCTACAAATACTTCGTTCTCATTCAGCTTGAATCTGATGTTGGGAGCATTATATAGTTCTCTGCCTATACCCCAGTTGAAAGCTGCCCGTTTCTCGGCATCCGAAGCCTGGCCCTTAGTCGCTTCGGTATTACTCTCAACACCAACATCCTGTTTACTGATCCATTGCTGTTTTTCCTTGTCCCATATTGATATCGTACAGAACAAATTCCCGCCAATCATTTCATGGCTACGCTGCCAATTTATGGGCCCATACACAGAATCCAAGATACGCATATCGCATCTAGCATCTTTGTAACAAAGTAGAGTTACATAGGTACCGTAGCTTGTCTGCTGGATTTGTGAAACCCTTAGCTCCACATCATTGGGAGTCAATAACGGAATTGTATTGTCCATGTTCCTCATCCTTTCTTAAAAACGTAAAAAATAAAAGGACTACCCTATCATAAGAGTAGTCCTTTATGGTCGTTCAATACTTTAAGCAGCTTCCTCATGAACCACTTCGCTCAGCAGGAGTTCTGCCTGAGGAGTGCTGTTAATAAACACAATGTTGATACCATTTACTAATGCTGGATATCTAGTCGAATATTTACCTTGGAAAATTGCAGTTACCTCTGCGTCTTCCTCCACAATAGACAATGCTTGCAAAAGTTGTTTTTTAGTCATTCAAATCGTTACCTCATTTCTTAATCTAGTAGTATTAATTTCCCCTCTATCATGCTGCATGGCTATCAGCATCCATAGCAAGAGAAGCCTGATAAGCTTTATTACACACATCAAATACGTTGCAGTATTCACTACACTTTCGTCCTCCCCATGATTCCCTGCCTGAGCAATATTGAGGAAGGATATTATTCTTCAACGCATAATCAAGCCTATCCTTCTTTTCCAAAAAATACCTTCTCAACCATGTATCACTGATTCTATTAATCTTCAAGAGATATATTGGTTGATTTATATTTCTTTCGCTGGCAATGCGCAAGGAGTAGTCACGGACATACATCTGGATGTACATTTCGGCAACAGGAAAGTTGTGTTCTTCCAAAAGCATACGATACGCATTAAGCTGAACAGCCCACTCAAAGAGATGCCTGACCCCATCTTTTTTTACAACCTTTCTAGTCTTTGGCTGACCCTTCTTAATACCTGTTTTGTATACTTCACCCGTAGGTTCATCGACCTTATAGAAGCCTAAAGCTATTGCAGCTTTATATGATGAAGTGACCTTATAATCAAGGAGGACATGTTTCCCATTACCCAGAAGGTCTCCATAGGCATCTATCTGACCGGTAAATATTTCGTTACTCAGGCGAAGCTCAGTAATAGCAAAAGAAGGGGAATGCTGTTCGCAGATTGAATGAACAGCGGTACCATGCATAGCAAAAATTTGGCTCTGAGGATTAACGGAATAATCGCTCGTCTTTTTGAGAAAAATCTCTCTTGTTCCAGAAATCAGCTCTGTTACCGAATACTTTCTCCCTAACTTCCTATCCTTTACGGAATTAGCAACGGCTTCTAAGGTCGGCTTTCCCATACAACGGATATGGTGCGGGCACAGGGACAGGCATTGAGAAATAGGAACAACATCATGATTGGGACATACAAAATTGACAGCACCCATTTATGCAGCCTCCCTTGACACTATATATTCCGCCTCAGCATTATAGTAGTCACGGAACACATTAATGTTCACAAAATACTCATCATCAGTATCTCCATACATCTGGTCAATCGCTGATTTAATATCCTCTATAGAATCATGGTAGCAAAAAGCTGCTTTAGGAAAGTATGTCTTTAGATAGTGGTACATATCGAGGAAGGTTGTGAAGTATTCCGTTTCGTAGTTATCATCAAGACACCAATCAACCTTAAATCGGTCTGGATAGAACACTCCAGTCTCGTCCTTCACCAAATAGATATCATTCCCTGGTTCTTCACTGCAGAAGGAAATATGGATTTCATCATGGTACTTCTCTGAAAGAAGGATGATGATGGGAGCCATGTTATCTTCCCAAGCCGTGGTGGTTTCACATTGGAAGAAATATACTTGACTCTTTTTAGTGATAAATTCATCACATGCGCTTACATGGTCAGTCCTGTTTACTCTGAATGGCACAATATAACCGTGAGCCTTCAATAGGTCCATGACCAGATTTTTCCCATCAGACATAGCATCATAACAAGCCAGTACTTTTTTGTGCAGTTCTTTCAACAGCTTGCTGTTACGTGAACTAAACGTGATCGAGTTGACAGCATAATTACACATGTATATGCCTCCTATTAAAATATATTTTTGACGCTCCCTTCCGCAATACAGATATGATGGCAGAAGAAAATCCCCCAAGAGTTGATTACCACCATCAAAAAACTCTTGGGGAGAGAAGAGTAATAATTATTGTAATAATTATTACATAGTAATTATATATGTTCTAATAATTTAAAATTACGTTTTTTACAACAGAATGGATATGTATTTAAACTATAGCAAAAAGGAATAATACTCATTATGGACAAATCACAAGACTTCAATGGACTATGCTTATTACTGATAGGTAAGTTATGAGTTTTGACAATTAAAAAAGTATAAAACTACGAATAAGGGAGCAATTTAATGAAAATCGTCGATTTTGTATTTTTCTCGCCTAGTTTCAAATGTCCAGTATATCCTAGCCGTTATAACCATGCCTTCAGATGGTAGGTAGGATATAGTAACCATTTACGGGCCCACCCCGAGATAGCAAAGATCGACTGGCTATACCTTCGAAAATATACCCAAAAATGGCTATCTCGACCATGCTTCAAAACGGCTGAATACCGCTTTTGTGCGTTTTTATATTTCCTCCTATACTTATATATAGACCAAAGCTTATCGGACCTCTATGGCTATCCTATGCGGTATTAGGCCTATCGATGAAAGCCTTATAGCTAGGTGCGTTTTACTGGTTGGATAAATATATATTATTAATATGATTTGCTACTGAAAATAATTACACATTCAGCAGCAATAATAATCAACAGGAGGAAAAGAAAGATGATTCAAAAGCGAGTAAACCAAGAATCATTAGCTACTAAAGCAGTTTCAGAAGCCGCAGAGTTTCAGCTGAGTAATGAAGCTCTGGATTTTTTAGTTGACTTATTAATGGATATTGATGAAGGAGGCACCTATTATGAACCTGACAGAAACCTTGAAGATGCTGCGTAATCGCGGCATTGAGCCTACAGCTGTATCCTATGCCAGATTCTCTTCAGATAACCAAAGAGAAGAAAGCATAGAGGCCCAGCAAAGAGCCATCAACGAATTTGCCCAGGCCTATAACATTGATATTATCCACGAATATGCTGACCGTGCGAAAAGCGCTACCAGCGATGCTCGTGAAGAATTTCAAAAAATGATTGAAGACTCCAACAAACACGAGTTTCGGTTTGTAATCGTCCACAAACTAGATCGTTTCAGCCGCAACAGGGCCGATATGATTGGTTATAGAATAAAGCTTAGGAACAATGGTGTGCAGCTTATCAGCGTAATAGAGCAATACGACCCAGAGAGTCCAGAAGGAGCTTTAATGGAAGGTATGATCGAAGCCATGTCTGAATTTTACAGCCGTAATCTTTCTCGGGAAGTAAAAAAGGGTCTCAAAGAAAACGCCCTGCGTGCAAAGTCTAACGGTGGTATCCCACCGTTAGGCTATAATATAGATCCTGAAACGAAAAAATACGTCATCAACAAAGAAGAAGCTGCTGCTGTAAGGCTAATCTTCGAAATGACGCAAAACCATTACCCTTATCAGGAAATAATCGATAGATTGCATGCTAACGGTTACAGAACAAAAATAGGGAACTATTTTCAACGCAATAGTCTTTATGAAATTCTCAGAAATCCTAGATATGCTGGTACCTATGTCTATTTCCGTGTAGCAAGTGCTGATTATATTACCAAAACCCGCAACAATCACCTTTACAATCCGGAACCTATAATAGTACCAAATGGTATTCCTGCTATAATCACACAGAAACTCTTTGATAACGTGCAGAAAATCCTCGATAACCGCAAAAACAAGCATGCAAAAACCTATAAAGAAAACTATCTCCTCTCTGGATTGATTCGATGTGGTGAATGTGGCAGCGCCTATGCGGGTAATCGCACTGTACTAAGAAGTGGTAAACTAAACATCACTTATCGCTGTGATAGCCGCAAGAATAAAGTGGGTCGTACCTGTGATAATGGTGCTATTAACAGGGATTACATCGAGGGTTCTGTCATCGAATATATTCAATCCATTATTTTTCACAAGGATTTGTTTCCCAGCCTATTGGCCCGTTATAATACAGCTCTTGCCGCCGCCAATGCAACAGTAACCCAGCAAATACATGATTTATCTACGAGAATAGCTGGTATCGAAAAAGCCATCAATAACATTCTTTTAGCTTTAGAAAACTGTACCAGCCATGCCCTCATAAGCCATCTGACCGAATTAGAAAAACAAAAAAACACCCTTGAACAACGGCGTCGTGAGATTACTGAACAAAATGCTATTACTCCCATCAGCGAATCTCATCTGAAATCCTTAATCGACAAAGCTAAGGCTTTAATGAAACAGGATGGTTTCCCATCAAGACGCCGAATAGTCGAAACCTTCATTGAAAAGGTTCTTGTGTTTAAGAATCGTGCTGAAATTATTCTTAATGCTGCTCCATTCGTTACCAAGGGTGATTACACCAAATACCACAAAATCATACCTAAAAAAGCATAAAAAAGCGACTAATGACCTCAAAATCATTAGTCGCTTTCTGTTTATCTCACCAATCTTTAACCCAAAGAATTGGACTAACTGTGGTGGAGATGAGGGGAGTCGAACCCCTGTCCGAAAATATTGCCATACAACTTTCTCCGAGCGCAGACGTCATACTTTGTTTCGCGCTGCGATTGCCTGACGACGGGCCTTCACATTGCTATCCTACAGAGTTTCCCTTAAAGCCTATAGGAATCAGCCTTAAGGTATCCCACTATTGACTGTCATTCCTCACCCGCGGGAGGAGGCTCAGAGACAGTTAGCAGATTAAGCTGCTAAAGCGTATTCTTGTTCAGCGTTTATATTTAAACGTGCCCACCGATTATCGTGCAGATGGAACCACGGCTCGCTTATCATACCGCACCTACCCCCGTCGAAACCAGTACATCCCCAAATTGGAATATATCGGTGAAAGAGCCGATACGCTACAATGATATTTTACTATGCTTTAGTCAAAAAGTCAAATCACTGTGCATGAAGAATTTGTGAATTCACCCGTCTATCAGCGATTCCTGTCCTTCAGCGCGCGCTCCATCTCACGCTTAGCGTCGCGCTTTGCCATATCCTGACGCTTATCGTACAGCTTCTTGCCTACTGCCAGCGCCAGTTCCATCTTCACCAGACCACGCTTAAAGTACAGCTTGAGCGGTACAAGCGCATAGCCCTTTTCCTTCACCTTGCCGATGAGCTTGTTAATCTCCGCACGGTGCAGCAAAAGGCGGCGGCTGCGCAGCGGATCATGGTTAAAGATGTTGCCATGGTCGTAGGGGCTGATGTGCAGATTATACACAAAGACCTCCGCCTGACGTGTTACCTGCGCATAGCTGTCCTTCATGTTCGCCTTGCCCGCACGCAGGGACTTTACCTCCGTACCGGTCAGCGCAATGCCTGCCTCAAAGGTTTCGTAAATGGTAAAGTCATGGCGTGCCTTACGATTTTCTGCTATAATTTTAATCTTTTGTTCTGCCATAATTATCTGCTTTTCCTATTCTTTTTTCTGCTCTTTTTACCGGACTTGCTGCCGCCCTTAGAACTGCTCTTCGGCGCAGGCTTGCCGTGCTTGGCGCTGCGGCGTCCGGCCTCTTTATTCTTCGCACCCTTGTGCTTTTTCTTCTGCGTTTCCGCACTAAGAGCGATGCTCTGCGTGCTGCGTCCGCTGCTCGGCTTCTGCTTCATCAGCAGCTGCTGGCGGATGTGCTCGCGCACGCCTGCGTTCTCCCCTGCCATAATGAAGTCGATGCTTACATCGCTTATATTTACCTGCAGCACCTCAATGCGCACCTTATCGCCCAGGCGATAGGTGTGACCGCTGTGCGTGCCTACGAGGGCATAACGCTCCTCGTAATATTCGTAGTAATCATCCATCAGGCTGGAAATATGCACCAGTCCCTCTACGCCGTTCTCCAGCTCAACGAACATACCAAAGGCCGTTACGCCGGAAATAACGCCGTCAAATTCTTCGCCGATATGGTCTGCCATATATTCGCACATTTTGAGGTCAACGGTTGCACGCTCCGCATCCGCTGCCGCACGCTCACGAATAGAAGAATGATCGGCAATAACGTCCAGCTTATCGCCCAGCTTTTCGGCATCTGCTTCCTTCAGTGTGGGCTTTGTCATCCAGGCGCGCAGCAGGCGATGCACAATCAGGTCCGGATAACGGCGGATTGGCGAGGTAAAGTGCGTATAATACTTCGCCGCCAGGCCAAAGTGTCCGATATTATCCGTCTGATAAACTGCCTGCTTCATGGAACGCAACGCTACCGTAGTTACCAATCGTTCTTCCGGACGGCCGGCGATTTCCTTCACGGCCTGCTGAATATCCTTCGGCTCCGTTTCTTCCTTGGGAATAAACTTAATATTGAAGTTTGCCAGCAGCTTGGCGAACTCCTGCATTTTTTCCTCGCTTGGAATATCATGCACGCGGTAGATGAACGGCCAGTGCTGGTTAAACATATGCTGCGCAACTGTTTCGTTGGCCGCCAGCATGAACTCCTCGATAATCGACTCCGCATTACCGTGGATGCGCTGCACAATCTCAATCGGGTGCAGCTTTTCGTCCAGAATAACCTTCTGCTCCGGCAAATCAAAGTCTACAGCGCCGCGACGCGCACGCTTGTCATGCAAAATCTGGCGCAGAATATCCATGCGGGCAATCATCGGCAAAATGTCCTCATACTTGTCGCACATTTCCTTGTCGCCTGCCAAAATTGCACGCACAATATTGTAGCTCAAACGGTGACGTACATTGATAACCGCCGGGAAAATCTCGTAGCTGAGCACCTTGCCCATTTTGTCGATATGCATCTCGCAGGCCATGGACAAACGGTCCTCACCGGCATTCAGGCTGCAGATACCGTTCGACAGACGCTCCGGCAGCATCGGCAGTACGCGGTCGACAAGATAAACGCTTGTGCCGCGCTCTCTTGCTTCCTTATCCAGCACGCTGTCCTCCGTAACATAATAGCTGACATCCGCAATATAAACGCCCAGCAGGTATTCGTTATCGTTAATCTGCTCTACATAAACAGCATCATCCAAGTCCTTAGCATCCTCGCCGTCGACGGTTACGACAGTGCGTTCACGCAGATCACGGCGGCCTGCCAGCTCGCCCTTTTTAATAGACTTCGGCACCTTGCGCGAAGCCTCCAGCACCTCATCCGGGAAGGTCAGCGGCAGATCATTCTGCTTGATTATCGACAGAATCTCCAAACCCACATCACCGATGTTGCCCAAAACCTCGGTAACCTTGCCCTCGGCCTTACGGTGCTCCTGCGGCCATTCGGTAATTTCTACTACTACCTTCTGCCCATCCTTCGCACCGTTAAAGTGCTTGCGCATAACATATACATCCTGACCGATGCGCTTGTCGTCAGGCGTTACAAAGGCAAAATCACCGGTCTGATGGAAAACGCCTACTACCTTATTATTAGCATGCGTGATGATACGCAGGATTTCGCCCTCAGGCTTTTTGCCCTGCGCCGCATTATTCACACGCGCCAGCACACGGTCATTGTTCATCGCACCCTGCAAAGCGCGCGGCGGAATGAACACGTCCGGTCTGTCGCCCTTGTTATCCGGAATAACAAAGCCAAAGCCCTTGCTCGTCAGCTGAAAACGTCCGGCAACCAGGCCCATTTTCTCCGGCAGGCCGTATGTTTCAAAGCGTGTTTTAATAATCTCGCCGTTCTGCTCCAGCGCCAGCAGCTCATCCCAAAACTTGTTGGGATTAACATCATGCCCCAGCGCATCCACCAGCTCCTCCGAGGTCATCGGTGCATAGCTTTCTTCACGCATAAAATTTAATATTTTTTCACGTACATCCTTCGTCTGCATAATTTTACCTCTATTCTTCTTCACCCTCGCCTGCGGCGAGCTTGCGCGACGGTTGCGGCGTTTCATCCACAATCATCATCTTCGACAGACATTCCGCCAACAGCGTACCATCCTTTTTGCAGATAGTTCCCTGCATTTCAACCATACGCCCCTTGCGCTTCAGCTCGCGCCCGGTGCAGACAACCTCTTCACCTATCGCCAACGGCTGACGGTAGCGGATTTCAATCTTCGCCGTATAGGAAGGCTTGCCCTCCTTGGCAAAAAGATAATTGCCTGTCACCTCATCCAGCAACACTGCCACCAGTCCGCCGTGCATACGTCCGGGATAGCTCTGGTGCTCCCGGCGCGGCGTAAAGTACGCTGTGCACTTGTCGTCGTCAATTTCAAAACGCATATGTAACCCGCTGGGATTATCCTTGCCACAGGCAAAGCACCAGCTGTATTCGTTATTATTCAACAATGACTTATCCATATTTCTTCGTTTACCCTTCAATATCCTTTTATTCCGCAAAAAAATCGGCGATTTCCTTAAAAACTGCCTCATGCTCACGGTCCAGTGTCAGAATATGCCCGCTGTGCTCAAACCAGACTAATCTTCTGCTGCTGGCCGCAGCTAATTTGTTATAGATATATTCGGCACTGCGCGGCTGCACGGTATGCTCTGTTTTCGACTGCAAAATCAAACAGGGGATTTTGATTTCCGCCAGCAGCTTGTTCTTGCATTCATTAAGCAGCTTAAAAAGACTCATCAACGGCTTCGTCGGCATTTTGGCATAGGAGATGCAATATTCCTGCAGCTCCTGATAATTCTTCTTGTGCTTAGGCAAGTAGTGGATGAAAAAGCGCAAGAACGCTAACAGCGGCGCACGCTTATCCTGCACAAAAATAGGTGCCGAAATAAAAGCAGCCTTCTTCACCGGCAGCTTTGCTGCCAGCTTGATAGCCAGCAATCCGCCCATCGACAGGCCTGCCACATAAACGCTATCAAAGCGCGCCAGCAGCTCCAGGCATTCCGCTTCAGCAGCAGCATACCAATCCGTCGCGGTGGTTGCCTCCAGGTCTTTGATGCTCGTGCCGTGGCCGGGAAGGCGCACACAGCTCACAGTATAACCAAGCGCATGCAGATAATCACCCAGCGGACGCATTTCCGACGGCGCACCGGTGTAACCATGCAAGAGCAAAACTGCCTTATTATTCTTTCCCTCCAGCAGAAATGATTCTGCACCTTCAATTATCCGCACAAGCTTCACCTCAAAATTATTCTATACTAATTTATATTATATCATAAAAAAAGCATACTGATTACAGCATGCTTTGATTTTGCAAGAACTTCATACATTGCGATGCAGAAAAGTACTGATTTTTGCCAACTACATACATTGCAATGTATGTAAATTGGTGTTTTTGAAAGGTTTTATACATCGGAATGTAGATAAAAAGAGGACGGTGCGCACCGTCCTCTTTTCATTTATTTAAGTTCTTATACTGCATATTTTCGCTACCAGTTAAAAGCTTAATATCTTCCTGATGCCACTCATCGCAAACATCAAAGAATTCCTCACTCTTGCGTTTTTTGAAAATACGAAAAGGTTGCTCTGTCGAGTTGTCATATATATGACAAACGTCTGCAACATGAACAACATCACAAACCTGAGCCAAAGCCTTATCATAGCGTTCTATTATTTTCTCGACCGGCACATCATGTCCACCTTCTGCGACACGAGATTTTATTCGATAAACATTAATAAAAGGGTCAACAGTTAAAATATAGTAACAACGTATAAAATAACCTGCTTCCTTAGCTCGTTGCAACAAATTTAAATTTCTAGGTGTAGACATAACTGTTTCAAAACAGAAGTCCTCTCTATTTTTCAAATGATCCTCTCTCTGCTTTTCAGCAATTTGCGCTGCAGTCAAATCATCGCATTTTAAATTTTTCTTGATTTCATCAGCATTAATATAGTCAACAGGTGGTTTTAATAAATCTGTAAAAGTACTCTTACCGGAACCGTTTGGTCCAGCAAAAACAATTATCTCCGGCTTTTTATTTGACTCTTTCGCTATAGCGTCCATGATTATATCTCCCACATACCTGAGTTTTGCTACCATCACTGCCAATTACACAAATACTCTGCGTTTCCCTATCATATGTAAAAATAGGCACATCCATAGCACGTTTCTTTTCTAATGCAATTTTTACGGCACAATTAGCACGTTTTACAACCTGCTCGTCAGAAATATATTTTTGTTGACTCATAAGACACCAACCTTTCTAAACACATTATCCTACTTACATAGTACTGTATTTCAGCAAAAAAGTCAAAAGCTATCTTGCGCATGCAAAAAGAGGACGGTGCGCACCGTCCTCTTTTCATTTATGCATATGCGATTTTTTGCTTTTCAGCGGATTGACGTAAAGTCAGATTAGAAGCTGATTTGCAGACGGCTCCAGATTACCTGAGTATCGGTTTCGGTATCTTTGCCTTCCAGATCATAGTAGTCGAGCATGTAAACCATGTTCTTAGCCAGAGTATAGGAAGCACCTACACCATAGCCTTTGAAGCCTTCTTTAGCAAATGCGGACCAATCGCCAGCTTTCATAGTATGAGCTACGAAAGTACCAACGCCTTGATCATAGTATTTGCCCCACAGACCCCAGGAACCAGCTTGTTTAGCTTTAGCACCTTTGTAATCCAGGCCTACTACATAGCCGTCGGTATCATATTTGTCAGCAACATCAACATCGGAATTCAGATACATAGCATTCAGAGAAACATTCTTATCGAATGCATATTTAGCACCAACGTTCCATACGTTGTTGTCTTCGCCTTTAGCAGCAACAGTACCTGCCAGAGAATCTTTGAATGCGTCATAACCAGCAGACAGAGCTAAATTACCAGCTTTGCCAGACAGGGAAGCACCATAAACTTTGTCATAATCATAATCAGTCGGTTGACCAGCATATGCAGTCAATTTAACGTCTTTGCCATAGGAAGCAGAAACGAATTCAGCAGTATCATCATACAGGTTACCATCAGCCATTACGATACCAGCTTTACCGGCTACAACTGCCAAACCGCCTACGCGACCGGTTACATATGCTTGGTTCAAATCAGTTTTTTCGTTACCAGCATTATCAGCAAGGTTTTGGTCATTTTGCAGACGTGCAGTATAGGTCCAATCGTCATTGATAGCACCATTTACAAACAAACGGGTACGCAGACGATTTTTAGCAACAGAACCTTTGGTAGCTTTCAGGTCGCCATCACGGTCAGCATATTCATAACGGATTTGGCCAGTGATTTTAACGTTGTCAGCTTTTTTCTCCAGAGCAGCAACGCGAACGCCCAGAGTGTCCAGTTCGTCAGCGAATTCAGCAGCCAGCTTGTCAACGTTAGCGCCTTTTGCCATTGCTTTAGCAACGATTTGAGCCATTTCATAACGGGTCATCAGCTTGTCGCCACCGAAGGTGGAGTCGCCGTAGCCTTCGATTACGCCAGCAGCAGCCAGCTTGTTGATGCTGTCATAAGCCCAGTGGCCAGCAGGTACGTCAGAGAACGGATTTGCAGCATAAGCAGAAGCGGTTACGCCCAGTGCCATAGCCATAGCGAGTACTAAGGATTTTTTCATTATTGTTTCCTCCTCAGGAAGTAGCAGTATTATCAAACTGCCAATATTATATTTTTACAAATCACCTTCCGGAGTCTCCCGCAAATTCCGCTCAAGAGTTGCCTTGTTTCCTCTGTCATCCTTTGCCGGTTTTTCCATAGCAATGATTTATAAAGCAATAGTAATCAGTAAGAAAACCACATCTTTTTCTTGCTGATAGTTGCATTATACCATGCATCAACATTTAGCGCAAGTTTTTTTCTGTTAATCTGTTATTGATTTTACTTGAATTTTGCTTTACTGTTACACTTGTATTTTAAAGCAAAAAGCATTTGCCTACAAATGTATAAATTTATCAAAAAGCTGTATTACAGCATAGACGCAACAAAAAAGCTGCTGCAGCTAATGCTGCAGCAGCGTGGATTATAGCTTAACTATAAAATTATTTGAACAGGCCAAGCAGGATGCCGCCGTTTGCTGCCAGTACAGGAGCAAATACCAGGGATACAATGGTCATCAGTTTGATCAGGATGTTCATTGCAGGTCCGGAAGTATCTTTGAACGGGTCACCTACAGTATCGCCTACTACGGTTGCATCATGAACCGGAGTATGTTTACGGCCGGAAGCTTCTACGAACTTCTTAGCGTTATCCCATGCACCGCCAGCGTTAGCCATCAGGATTGCAACCAGTACGCCGGAAGCCAGAGAGCCGCCAATCAGGCCGCCCAGAGCTTCAGTACCGAACAGGAAGCCAACCAGCAGAGGAGCAACGATAGCGATAACACCAGGCATAATCATCTCGTGCAGAGCAGCTGCAGTGGAGATGTCTACGCATTTTTGGTAGTCAGCTTTAGCTTTGCCTTCCAGCAGGCCGGGGATTTCGTGGAATTGACGACGAACTTCCTCGATCATCTGGTAAGCAGCTTTACCAACAGATTCCATGGTCATAGCACCGAATACGAACGGCAGGGTTGCACCGATAAACAGACCGATCAGGGTTACAGGGTTCAGCAGGTCGATTGCTTTCAGGCCTACAGTGTGTGCATAAGCAGAGAACAGAGCCAGAGCAGTCAGAGCAGCGGAACCGATAGCGAAGCCTTTACCAATAGCAGCGGTGGTGTTACCAACGGAGTCCAGGGTATCGGTGATTTCACGTACTTCAGGAGGCAGCTCGGACATTTCTGCGATACCGCCGGCGTTATCAGCGATAGGACCATAAGCGTCAACTGCTACGGTCAGACCGGTGGTGGACAGCATACCAACTGCAGCCAGGGAGATACCGAACAGGCCCATGCCTGCATCTTTAGCACCGCCCATGGTGAAGAATGCCAGGATTACACCAACGCAGATGAAGATCATCGGCAGGAAGGTGGAATACATGCCAACAGCCAGACCGGAGATGATGGTGGTTGCCGGACCGGTTTCGGATTGCTCAGCAATCTTCTTAACGGAAGCATAATCAGCAGAGGTGTAGATTTCGGTGATTTTACCGATTAACAGACCAACAACCAGACCGGAAGCAATAGCTACGAATGCAGCAGTGTTACCGAAGATGGAAGTGGACAGGTAGTAAGCAGCAGCAATTACGATTACGCCGCCAACATAGGTACCATGGTTCAGAGCAGCCTGCGGATTGGTGGATTTGCTGCTGCGAGCATAGAATACACCGATCAGGGAAGCAATGATACCAGCGAAAGCCAGCTCAAATACGAACATAATGCCTTCGCCGCCGGGATATGCAACAGCACCCAGAGTAATAGCGGAGATGATAGCACCTACATAGGATTCGAACAAGTCAGCGCCCATGCCTGCAACGTCGCCTACGTTATCGCCTACGTTATCAGCGATGGTAGCCGGGTTACGCGGGTCATCTTCAGGCAGACCTTCTTCAACTTTACCTACCAGGTCAGCGCCAACGTCAGCAGCTTTGGTGTAGATACCGCCGCCAACACGAGCGAACAATGCAATGGAGCTTGCGCCCAGACCGAAGCCGGTAACGATATCAATGTTGCCGAACAGCATGTAAGCAGCAGCAACACCAACGATACCCAGACCAACAACGCCCAGACCCATAACAGCACCGCCGGAGAAAGCAATTTTCAGAGCTTCCGGCATGCCGCCATGTTGAGCAGCTGCAGCAGTACGAACGTTAGCTTTGGTAGCAACAGTCATGCCGATGTAGCCTGCACATACGGAGAACACTGCACCTGCAACGAAGCATACTGCAGTAAGCGGAGATAAGAACATAGAAATTACGATAGCAACAACGATTACGAAAGCAGACAGTGCTTTGTATTCGCGGAACAGGAACGCCATAGCGCCCTCGTGGATGTAACCGGCAATTTCCTGCATACGTGCTGTACCAGCAGGAGCCTTACCGATTGCGCTGCTCAGCATCAGTGCAACTGCGAGTGCAATGAGGCCGACAACAATGGAGATCATTAAGAAATTCAAGACCCAAACCCCTTTCTTTTTATAAAAAAATTTAAAATTTTAAGAGTGCGGTTGCACTCTTGGTAACATGATGAGTGCGGAAAACAGGAAACCCCGTCAGCCTTAAGCGTTGATTTTTGCCAGCGCCAATGTAATAACAGCAAATGCAACACCTAAATAAATCGTGGCCTTCGCCATGAGTGTATCCAGATCATTGCCCTTGCCAAAAAAAGCACCGTCACTGCCGCCGAAAGTACTGCCCATACCGCCGCCTTTTCCGGACTGCAGCAGAACTGCGCCAATGAGTGCTATGCAAACGATAACTTCAAGAACCATCAAGACAGTTTCAATCACAGAGCTTACCTCCTCATATTTTTGTACCATAGTATTTTACCATAAAGCCAATTATAAAGCTAGTATTTTTTTCACAGATTATTTTATATTATATTTGCTGCGACTCTTTCCAGCGGGAAAATGGTAAATTATGGCAGAATTTGCTCAATCTCTTATTCTTTCTGATATGGCAGGTATAATCAGCTATTATATTTGCAAATGGTTAGACCGAAAATAGCGCACAGTCAGCTTAAAATGAAAAACCCCGAGGCGCAATCCCGGGGCTTTTCTTTTTGCGTGCGAACTATGACATTTGCACAATCTCTTTTCGAGTTAACTATAGCGCAATTGTATTGCTTTGTCAAATTTTATTTAATATTGTAGAAAACCTTCATGCCGTTATATTTTGCAGCCTTGCCGAGATCCTCTTCGATACGCAGCAGCTGGTTGTATTTGGCAACACGGTCGGTACGTGCCGGAGCACCGGTTTTAATCTGACCAGCGTTTACAGCAACAGCAATATCTGCCAGAGTGGTGTCTTCGGTTTCACCGCTGCGGTGAGAGATAATGCAGGTGTAGCCTGCGCGTTTTGCGGTTTCGATAGCATTGAATGTTTCGGTTAAGGTACCGATTTGATTTACCTTAATCAGAATAGCGTTTGCTACGCCCTTTTCAATGCCCTGAACCAGACGCTCTTCGTTGGTAACGAACAGGTCATCGCCAACCAGCTGAACTTTTTTGCCCAGCTTTTTGGTGAGCTTCTTCCAGCCGTCCCAGTCATCTTCAGCCATACCGTCTTCGATGGAGATGATAGGATATTTCTCGCACAGACCTGCCAGATAATCTACCATTTCTTCGCTGGTCATTTCTACGCCTTCGCCGGTCATTTTGTATTTGCCGTCTACATAGAATTCGCTAGAAGCAACGTCCATTGCCATAACGATGTCCTTACCCGGTTTGTAGCCTGCTCGCTCGGTTGCTTCGAGGATAACCTCGATTGCATCTGCGTTGCATTTCAGGTTCGGTGCAAAACCGCCTTCATCACCCAAAGCAGTGCTCAGGCCTTTTTCCTTCAGCAGTGCCTTCAGGTTATGATAAATCTCAGCATTCATGCGCAGTGCTTCGCTGAAGGATTTAGCACCAACCGGCATAATCATGAATTCCTGAATATCAACGTTGTTGTCTGCATGCTCGCCGCCGTTTAAGATGTTCATCATCGGAACAGGCAGCTCTTTGGCAGCAACACCGCCTAAGTACAGGTACAGCGGCAGGCCTACGGAAGCAGCGGCAGCCTTAGCTACAGCCATGGAAACGCCGAGGATAGCGTTAGCGCCGAGGCGGCCCTTGTTCGGAGTGCCGTCCAGGCGAACCAGCAGCTCGTCAATTTCGGTTTGGCGGGTTGCGTCCAGACCGATAATTGCTTCGGCAATAATGTCGTTAACATTATCAACTGCTTTGGTAACGCCCTTGCCCAGGTAACGCTCTTTGTCGCCGTCACGCAGCTCTACAGCCTCGTGTACACCTGTAGATGCGCCGGAAGGAACAGCAGCGCGTCCCATAGCGCCGTCTTCCAGGCATACTTCAACTTCTACGGTCGGATTGCCGCGGGAATCCAGAATCTCGCGAGCGTAAACTTCGGTAATCATTGCCATTTCTTATCACCTCATGATTAGTCTATCAAAGTTTTACCTGTCATAGCGACAGGCTGTTTAATATTAAGCAGCTGCAGCAGCGTCGGTGCAATATCGGCCAAAATGCCGTTATGCAGCTTGTGCTGCTCCTTGCTTACTAAAATAAACGGTACAGGGTTAGTGGTATGCGCGGTGTTCGGAGAACCGTCGCTTTCGGCCATCTTCTCCAAATTGCCGTGGTCCGCGGTAATGCACACACTGCCGCCAAGGGACAGCACCTTGCGTACAATGCGTCCGGCACAGTCATCAACCTTTTCCATAGCGGTAATCGCAGCGCTGAGCACACCGGTATGACCAACCATATCCGGATTTGCAAAGTTCAGGATAATCGCATCAAATTTATCCTTATCCAGCTCTGCCAATAGTGCCTGCGTAACCTCTTCGGCGCTCATTTCCGGCTGCAAATCATAGGTTGAAACCTTCGGCGAAGGAATCAGAATACGCTCCTCATTAGCATTCGGAGCTTCCACACCACCGTTGAAGAAGAAGGTTACATGCGCATATTTTTCGGTTTCCGCAATGCGCAGCTGGTGCAGTCCATGCTGTGCCAACACCTCACCCAATGTATCCTTAATCTCCTCCGGAGGAAAGGCTACCGGTGCGGTAATTGTAGCATCATACTGCGTCATGCACACATAATTTACAGGGCGTGCGCCCTCGGGACGTGCAAAATACGGGAAGTCCTCATCATGCAGCGCACGGGTAATTTCACGTGCTCTGTCAGGACGGAAATTGAAGAAAATCACACCGTCCCCGGCAGTGATTTTGCCATCTACGCCGTCAACAGTGAAGGGTTCAACAAACTCATCCGTTACACCTGCGGCATAGGATGCTTCTACGCCGGCAGCAGCGCTTGCAGCCTTGCCGCCATCGCCTAGCACCAGTGCTTTATAGGCACGCTCCACGCGCTCCCAGCGCTTGTCGCGGTCCATTGCGTAATAGCGTCCGCTGACGGTAGCAATCTTGCCTACGCCAATCTGCGCCATGCCATCTTCCAGCTCATGAATATATTCCAAAGCTGTTTTCGGACCGACATCACGTCCATCCAGGAAGGCATGCACATAAACCTTGGTCAGGCCTTTAACCTTAGCCATGCAGATAAGTGCCAAAAGATGCTCAATGTGGCTGTGTACGCCGCCGTCGGATAACAGTCCCAGAAGATGCAGCGCCTTGCCTGCCTGCTTCGTTTCGTCCATCACCCTGCTGAGCTCTTTGTTCTTATACAAATCGCCATCCTCAATCGCCTTGTCAATGCGTGTCAGGCTTTGGTAGATAATGCGGCCCGCACCGATATTCAGGTGACCTACCTCGGAATTACCGATCTGACCTGCAGGCAGGCCGACAGCCTTGCCGCTGGCTTCCAAGGTTGTATGAGGATAATTTGCAAAATAACTGTCCAGGTTAGGAGTTTTTGCCATCGCCGCAGCGTTTGTTTTGTCTGCGGGAGCAATGCCCCAACCATCTAGAATCATTAGTAAAACTGGTTTTTTCATTATCAAATTCCTAAAGACGAAGGAGAAAGCAACAGGTGCTTTCTCCGAGGTCTTATTAAAAGCTTCTTACGATTGCGGCAAAGGTGTCAGCCTTCAGGCTTGCACCGCCAACAAGCACACCGTCAATACCGCTGAGGTTGAAGGAAGCAGCGTTCTTTTCATTAACACTGCCGCCGTAAAGAATACGAACCTTACGGGCGATATCAGGTGTAAAGATTTTGCCGATTTTTTCACGAATCAGAGTGCATACTTCCAAAGCATCCTCCGGAGTAGCAGCCTTACCGCTGCCGATAGCCCAGATAGGCTCATAAGCAACAACAAGGTTTTCTGCATCCTCTGCAGAAATTACACGCAGAGCGCTCTTCAGCTGCATATTGATTTTGCGGGCAGTTTTGCCTGCTTCACGCTCAGCCAGATTTTCACCAACGCACAGCATCGGCTTCAGGCCGTTGCGGTAAGCGGCAATAATCTTGCTGGCAACAATTTTTTCGTTCTCACCGAAAATGGTACGGCGTTCGCTGTGACCAACGAGAACATATTCAGCGCAGATATCGGCAATCATCGCACCGGAAACAGCGCCGGTGAAGGCACCCTTGTCTTCCCAATGCAAATCCTGTGCGCCGTAGCCTACGTGCTTGCCGTCGATAGCATCCGCAACAGTTTCCAGTGCGGTGAACGGCGGGAAAATAACAACCTCGTTCAAGGTACCGTTAGTTTCCATAACAATATCCTCAGCAAGCGCTACAGCCTCGCTTACGGTTTTGTGCATTTTCCAGTTGCCGGCAATCATTTTGCGGCGCAGGTCATCCAGCGCAGCAACGCCGGGCAGTACCTTGCCTTCCAGATATTCCAGAGAAGCACCGCCACCGGTGGAAATGTGGGTAATGCGTTTAGCCAGACCCAGCTTTTCGATAGCAGCAACGCTGTCGCCGCCGCCGACAATGCTGGTAGCACGGCTCTTGGCTACAGCCTTCGCTACAGCCTCGGTACCCTTGCAGAATGCATCCATTTCAAAAACGCCCATCGGTCCGTTCCATACAATCATCTTAGCGTCAGCCAGAGCTTCCGCATAAGCCTTGCTGGTTTCCGCACCGATATCCAGAGCCATATAAGCCTGATTCAGGTTTTTCACCTTTTCGGTTACATGCTCGGCGTCGGGAGCAAATGCAGCAGCCATTACCAGATCGGTAGGCAGCAGCATATTTACTTTATTTTTCTTAGCCTTAGCCAAAAGCTCTTTAGCCAGGTCCAGCTTATCCTCTTCTACCAGGGACTTGCCCATTTTGTAGCCCTGTGCAGCCAGGAAGGTGTTAGCCATACCGCCGCCGATAAGCAGGGTATCAACCTTATCGAGCAGGTTGCTGATAACGCCGATTTTGTCGCTTACCTTAGCACCGCCGATAATAGCAACGAAAGGATGCAGCGGATTGGTTACAGCCTGACCTACATACTGGATTTCCTTTTCCAGCAGGAAGCCTGCAGCTGCAGGCAGGAAGTGGGTTACGCCTTCTACAGAAGCATGTGCGCGGTGAGATACACCGAAGCCGTCATTGACATACAGGTCTGCCAAAGAAGCCAGCTTCTCGGCAAATTCCATGTCGTTCTTTTCTTCTTCCTTATGGAAACGCAGGTTTTCCAACAGCAGGATGTGGCCCGGTTTCAGCTTGCTGGCAGCAGCCTGTGCAGCTTCGCCTACGCAGTCCGGAGCAAACAGAATCTTTTTGCCCAGCAGCTTACCCAAATGCTTAGCTACGGGAGCCAAAGACAATTCCGGTTTAACCTGTCCTTTAGGACGGCCGAGATGTGCCATTAAAATAACGGCAGCCTTTTGCTCCAACAGATATTGAATGGTCGGCAGAGATGCGGTGATGCGGGTATCATCGGTAATCTCACCTTTATCATTCAGAGGAACGTTAAAATCTACGCGTACCAGTACTTTTTTACCGGCAACGTCTAAGTCACGTACAGTTTTTTTATCCACGGATAAGAATCTCCTTTATTACAGACCTTTTTTAGCAATATAAGCAGCCAGGTCAACTACGCGGTTGGAATAACCCCATTCGTTGTCGTACCAGCTTACAACCTTGGCCATGCGAGGACCAACCATCATGGTGGACAGGCCGTCGATAATGGAGCTCAGCGGGCAGCCGTTGTAATCGCGGGATACCAGCGGTTCGTCGCTGTAGCCCATGATGCCTTTGAGTTCGCCTTCAGCAGCTTCCTTCAGCACTGCGTTGATTTCTTCGGCAGTGGTGTCTTTTTGCAGCAGTACAGTCAGGTCGGTGATGGAAACGTTCGGAGTCGGAACGCGCATTGCAAAGCCGTTCAGTTTACCCTTCAGTTCCGGCAGAACCAGAGCAACTGCTTTTGCAGCACCGGTAGTAGTCGGGATGATGGAGCAAGCAGCAGCGCGAGCACGGCGCAGGTCTTTATGCGGCAGGTCCAGGATTCTCTGGTCATTGGTGTAGGAGTGAACAGTGGTCATCAGACCGCTTTCGATACCGAATTTGTTCAGCAATACTTTGGTGAACGGAGCCAGGCAGTTGGTGGTGCAGGAAGCGTTGGAAATGATGTTGTGTTTTGCAGGATCATATTTGTCTTCGTTAACACCCATAACGATGGTAATATCTTCGCCTTTTGCAGGAGCGGAGATGATAACCTTTTTAACAGTGTCATGCAGATGAGCTCCAGCCTTTGCAGCTTCGGTGAAACGGCCGGTGGATTCTACAACAATTTCAGCACCGGCTTCGCCCCAAGGAATCTTTGCAGGATCCAGGCAAGCAAATACTTCGATTTTGCGATCGTCAACAATAATGTAGTTGCCTTCGATGCTGACTTCATGATTGAAGGTGCCATGGATAGAGTCATATTTCAACAGGTGAGCCAAAGCGGTGATGTCGCCAGGATCGTTGACAGCAACAACCTCTACTTCAGGATTGTTGAATGCTACACGGAAAACCTCGCGGCCGATACGGCCAAAACCATTAATACCTACTTTTGTCATAATAATTTCCTCCTTAATTCTGAGAGAATCTAAATTTTGCACAAATGTGCTCAGTAACAAATTAATACTTTAAGAGCTTCACTTGTTTATTGCTCTTTAGCCATTTTGAGAATCTCATGCGCTGCAGCCTCATCGGTAATCAAAATATCCTGTCTGGAAGCACGAATAACCGATAAAATTGCGGCAGCCTTCGATTTACCTCCGGCAATACCGATGATTGTGCCGATGTGTTGCAAATCCTGCAGCATCAGGCCGGCATTATTGGTCATATAAACCTGTCTGCCGTCCAAAGCGCAATACTGACCGAACGCCTCGCCTACAGCACCGTCCGCCTCCAGCTTGGCAATTACCTCGCTGCCTAAGCGTCTGTGTCTTGCCATAACACTGGCACGGCCTACACCGTGGACAAGAATATCCGCCTGCTTGATAATATCAACGACAGCACGTACACCGATATCCTCTTTAAGAATACTGTTTAAGATATCCTCGCTTACACAGTCGGGAACATAAAGCTGACGGTAGGATGCTCCGAGCTTTTGCGCCAGGACAGTTGCAATCGTATTGGCCTGCAGTTCCACGTTATCACCCAAGCCGCCACGAGCCGGTACAACCACCGTATTAGGCTGGGAACCGGAAACATTAGCTGCCATCGCTGCCATAGTAGTACCGCCGCTGACAGCAACTATATGCTTATTGCCATCGCTCAGCAGCTTGCTGAGAATATGCGCTGCAGTACGGCCGATTTCGCGTTTGACAACATCCTCCTGATCGGAATCGCCGGGAAGAATGACAACCTTGCCAATCTTCAGCGTATCACTGAGAGTGCTTTCCAAAAACGAAATATCCTGCAGCTTGCGTACATAATCCGCCAGCTCCTTAAGAATATCCGCTCCCTCATCAGTTACGCTCATGCCGCTGGAAGAAAAATCCAGCAAGCCGCTTTTCTTGAGAAAATCAACCTGAGCACGCAGCACTCTTTCGCTGAGTCCCAGTCTTGCAGCCAGCGCACGTCGGCCTATCGGCGCTTCGTGACTCACCTGACGCAAAATCTGGTAACGCTGTACGAGCAAATCAGTCAGCTCCGGTACAATTTTCTTTTGCAGATTAATAATACTATCCATAACCAGTTACATCCCTTGACGTGTTTTGTCCCTCGTGGTACTTTTCGTGTCCCACAGATTCAATACAAATAAGTGAATTATTTGTCTATAGCTCATTATAGCATACTCTAATTAAGAAATAAAGTGCTGTATTAGTGTTTATCGAAAAATTTTTGTTAAAATCAGTCTTTGATTAGCTATCGCTAACTTAAACTGTCTAAAAATAGTTTTTTTCTGCTGATTTGTTCACAAAGCACAAAAAAAGAGCTGCCGCATTACGCAACAGCTCAAAATTTTTTTTATCTGTTATTAACTGTTTCGGGATACATATCATGCATGAAAAGACGCTTCTTCGCAGCCTGCTCCCATTCGGTTCCCGGCTTGCCGTAGTTGGCATACGGATCGATGGACAGACCGCCGCGCGGCAGGAATTTGCCCCAAACCTCAATATATTTAGGCTCCATCAGCTTAATAAGATCCTTCATAATGATGTTTACGCAATCCTCATGGAAATCACCGTGATTACGGAAGCTGAAGAGATACAGCTTCAGAGATTTGCTTTCTACCAGACGTTCGTCCGGAACATAGGAAATATAGATAGTCGCAAAATCAGGTTGTCCTGTCATCGGACACAGGCTGGTAAATTCCGGGCAGTTAAATTTAACCCAGTAATCGTTTTGCGGATGCTTATTCGGGAAAGATTCCAGAACCTCCGGCGCATAATCGCTTTTATAAGCAGTTTTATGGCCTAACAGGCTTACACCCTGTAATTCTTCTTTACTTCTGCCACTTGTCATTATTGTTTACCTCCATCAAATGCAAACAGTTTACCTGCTCCCACACGTTCCAATGCGGTAACCAGCATTACACTGGCAATACCGCAGATGCACTGACCAATCAGCAGACTGCTTGCCAGCACCAGATAGGGAATATCCAGCAGTACACTCAACCATACAGGAACACCAAGTCCCGGTACAAAGGTAACCGCAGCCCAGATAATCCAGTTGCCGCAGCCACGACGCTTAGCAAACACAATAATGCTGGTCGTTACGATACCCACAATGAACCCGCCGATAATATCCGGCAGACCAAGACCGCCCATCACCGTGTTGCTGACAACGTTTGCCAAGCCAAACGGTAAAATCAAAAACGGGAAAATAGCGCTCAAGCCATACAGCGCAGTAGCAATACGAATCTGATACTGACCAAAAGCAAAGCTTTGGGTGCAAATCATCACAACAATATATAAAGCAATGCATAATGCGGAAAATACTAATTTTTGGTTACTTAAACTCTTCATTATCCTTACCTCCTTCAAGCCTCTGCTAAGGGATCAACAACACCGTTGGCAGCAAAGGCTGCTTCACGGTCAATACAGGTACCGCACTTGTGACAGGGCTTTTCGTCACCGTCATAACAGCTCCATGTAAGCTCATAGGGAACGCCAAGACGCAAGCCCTCGGCAACTATATCCTTCTTTGTTTTGTCGACAAAGGGAGCAACCAAACGCACCTTGCGGCCGCTTCCCAGATATACTGCCAAATTCATCGACTCGTTAAATTCGACGCTGCAATCAGGATAAGCGTTGCCTGCAGCATCATCGGCATGGGGCCCGTAGTAAATCTCATTGCATTCATATTCCAAGGCAATGCTTGCCGCAGCAGACAGGAACAAGCCATTACGGAACGGTACATAAGTGCTGACAGGCTCACCCTTGCTTTCCTTCAGCTGCTCTGCATAAGATGCGTGCGGAACGCTTTCCTCCGAGCCCTGGAGCAGAGAGCATTTGCTGTGTGCAAAAATCTTCGACAAATCCATATGCAGCAGCTCCACATGATAATAATCGGCAATAGCCTGCGCTGCTGCAAGCTCCTTGGCATGCTTCTGACCATAGGACATCGACAAGGCCAAAACATTATCACCGTATTTTTCTTTTGCCAGTGCCAGACAGGTTGAGCTGTCTACGCCACCGCTTAATAATACTAAAACCTTCATTTTTTCCTCCCGATAACGAGCGGGCAAAGTCCACAAAATATAAAAGGATTCCGTCATCTACAGACGAAATCCTTGCATACATAAAAAATACCGGCCGGCGCCAGTACATCGCCCGTAGTTTTATTTATAGACAGGATGGTTACGAACTGTCTGTTATGAACTTCTAGGATATTATACAGCATATCGCGCTATTTGTCCAGTATAAGAAAATAGCATAATCAAAAACAGACACCGCCGATATACTTAAAGCATGTCGAGGTGTCTGTCTTAAAAGCGTTATAGCTTATCTCTTATTATACAATTGCTTTATCAGGCTTTACAAAGAACCAGGCAATGGCACCGCAGATACCGGTTACAGCAGTTGCTGCCAAAGCAGCCTGCCAGCCATAGTTGGTTGCAAACCAGGCAGTAACGGTCGGAGCCAGTACGCCGCCGATATTGCCCCAGAAGTTCATCCAACCGGATACAGAGCCTGCAAATTTGCCGCCCATGGTGATTACACTGGACCAGGAAGCACTCATGGTCAGACCAAGAGAGCCTAAGGATACGGAAAGCCAGAGAACATTCATCATCGGATCAGCAGTACGGGTGGAAATGTACAGTGCACCTGCACACAGCAGAATGCCAGCAGCACCGGTTGCAGTCTTAACCATGTTCTGAGACATGCCGTTGCGCAGCAGTTTATCGGAATAGTGACCGCAAAGAGTAACCACAGCCATCAGAGAAATCCAGGGAGCAGCAGCCCAAATACCCATTTTAGCTAAGGAGAATTTGTGCACCTCCATGAGGTACATCGGCAGCCATGCCAAGAATACGTACATAATGTAATCGGTAATCAGGAACTGAATGCCCAAAGCCCAGAATTGGGAAGAACGCAGCAGCTTGCCCCACGGAGCAATCTGTTTTTCACCGGTTGCTTCCACACGGCCCTCGTTGATGTGAGCCAATTCTGCTTCATTAACATAAGGACTGTCCTTCGGATCATCAGTAACATATTTATGCCAAGCCCAAGCCAAGAGCAGACCGACTACACCGAAGCTAAGGAATACATGATGCCAGCCAAAGGTTGTCATCAGCCATACTACAACAGCAGGACCGACTACAGGACCAAAGAAGCAGCCGTTAAGAATAAAGGAGCTTGCCTTGCCCTTTTCGTCTTTATTAAACCATTTGTGTTCCGCCATAGCGAACGCAGGATAAATCGGTGCTTCGCCCAAGCCAAACATCAAACGTACAATTGCAAAGGTGTACTTACCGCTTGCTACTGCAGTTAAAGCAGTAAAAATTGACCACCAGGCGCAGGCGATAGAACCGGTAAAGCGATGGCCGAATTTTTCGGCAACCATACCGCCGGGAACCTGCATCAAAGCATAACCAGCGAAGAAGAAGGATTGAATGAGGCCCATATCAATTTTAGTAAAGCCAAATTCCTTCATGATTACGGGTGTTGCAACAGAAAGGTTAACGCGGTCCATGTAGGATACAAAGCTGATAGCAAAGATCAGCCACGCTACCTTCCATCTGAAGTTTGTCATTTTCATAGTTTTCTTTCCCTTCACAAAAAACAAATTCTGTTCTTTTATATATATTCTGTCGAACAGTTAACAATAATGATACTATTTCTTCTTAAAACTGTCAATATTTTTCATTCATTTAATTTTTGCGAATATTCGTCCAGTGTATAAGGATTTTTGAATTTTTTATGGAAAGGAAGGGAAGCAGGTGCGTCGCAATAGTATATTGCAGCAATGTAAATCCAAGAAGCACGTCCGCAGAACAACGCTGATTGATAAGAAGGCAAGTAAATTGAGCGAGAGGTAAT
>ULQK01021625.1_pt1 | contig 40658 bp, 26 predicted proteins | sample 1954371 | NCBI WGS metagenome assembly ULQK01 (sample SAMEA4835652, study PRJEB28245) | human gut metagenome | biome: gut microbiome; material: fecal sample | place: Denmark | collected 2008 | reverse complement strand
TTTAGTTCTGCCATGGCGAGAAAAGGTGCCATGAAATGGAAACTTTAGAAGGTTTTAACCCAAATCGGTCATTAGAGATTTGGATTAAAATCACTTCAGCATAGATGTTAATAGCCTCACTTTAGCTTGGATGTTAACCATTGCAACGTTCTGGGATCACATCAGCTCGTCGTTCTGAGATCACATCAGCTCGTTGGGCAAGGCAAAAAGGAGGTACAAAGGGATGTTGACTATGCCCTCTGCCTCGTTCTTTGAATAAGGCAACAAGCTTGTGCGCAAAGACAATCTGGGCGAATATTTCTGCCTGTAGACCTTTAGACTCTTGGCATTCATCGTAAACCCAGCCTTACATTCTAAAGGATACACTTCGCTTCCGTCAGACAGAAGGAAATCTATTTCGGCAGAGGATGAAGAAGTCCAATAAAAATTTGTTTGCAGACGCTTAAAGAGTTGCAGTTCTTGACAAACATACTGCTCTGTCAACGCACCTTTAAACTCTTCAAAAATTCTGCTGCCCTCAAGAATCACTTTCGGCGAAACGCCGCTCATAGACCTGAGCAACCCAACATCCAAAAGAAAAACCTTGAAGCTCTTCAAGTTGGCATAAGCCTTTAAGGGCACGTCGGGCTTTGAGACATTATAAGTACGGATAATCTCACCCGCATCAGTAAGCCACATCAAAGAATCTTCATATTCTCTTGCCCGTGCACCTTCGCGCACAAGACCATAAATGAACTTCTTGTTTTCCTTGGCAAGTTGCGACGGTATGCAATCCCAGACATATCTTATTTTCTCAACCATTTGTCTTGGGGCATGTTTTGAGAAATCATTGACATACGCAGCAACCAGCTGTTTCTGCACATCGTCCACTTCCAGATAGTCGTGTGTCTCCAACCATTTCAGAACAGCCGAAGGCATTCCTCCAATAACGAAATATCTCTTAAGATAATCTGTTAACTTGTCAGCGAAGACCGTCAGGTCACGATGTCCATCGTTCAAGACATAATTGACCAGCATCTCCTCTCCATTGGCAAGCAAGAACTCGCGAAAAGAAAGAGGATACAAATCTAAAAACTCGACCTTTCCAACGGGAAAAGACGTACCTTCATGCAACGCCACACCCAACAACGATCCTGCACAACAGATGGCATATTCGGGAGCTTCTTCAGCAAAATATTTTAATGATGTCAAAGCGCGAGGCACCTCTTGCACCTCGTCAAAGATGACCAACGTGCTGTTTGGTCTGATGCGTTGTCCCGAAAAGACAGACAGCTGTTCAATGATGCGTTGGGGCGATAACGTGCCGTCAAATATCGCCCCAAGCACATCCTTTTGTTCAAAGTTTACATAACAGACGTTCTCAAAACACCGCTTGCCAAAATCTTTCAACAGCCATGTCTTGCCCACTTGCCTTGCTCCACGAAGGATGAGGGGCTTGCGGTCAGATTTCTCTTTCCATTTAAGCAGTTCTTTAATCAGTATTCGCTCCATAACAAATATTTTCCACAAAGTTACTGATTATTAATGTAATAGTCAACAGTTATCACATTTTCGGCACGACTTTTAAGCATTTTTATCACATTTTCGGCACGACTTTTTGCCACTGTCATCACATTTTCTGCACGACTTTTGGGAAAACCGTCACATTTTCGGCACGAGTTTCAGTCGACGGTGATGGTCTGTGTGGCCTCTGGCAGACCGTCGGCGGTCACGCTGAGCGTGGCAGAACCGTGGGCGGTACCCTCAACCACAACCACCAGAGCGCCACTGAAGAGCGGCATAGAGGTGGAGCAGAACGGCACGAGAGAGGTGGCGTCGCCGTTGCAGGCACCACGCAGCTTTCCGGCACCCGTGACCTTAAACGTCATGTTGTTTGAGGCAGCAGGACAGGGGTTGCCGTCCTTGTCGACGAGCGACACGGTGACAAACGACAGATCCTCACCCTTTGACGCTATGGTTGCGCGGTCAGCCTTCAACACTATGCGTGCCGGCTGAGCGGCTGTGCGTATGGTCTCAGTGGCGGCAGCACGACCGTTATAGTCGTAAGCCACAACCTTTATCTCTCCCGGCTCATAGACCACGTCGTTCCAACGCAGACGGTAGCGGTCGAGACGTGTGGCAGGGTTCTTCACCTTCCTGCCCTGGCTCTTGCCGTTTACGAACAGTTCGGCAGAAGGGTAAGAGGTGTAACAGTAGACAGGCGTGACCTCACCCTCGCGCCCCGGCCATGTCCAGTGGGGCAGCACATGAAGCGTGGGAGCATCCGTGCGCCAGCGGGAGCGGTAGAGCCAGAAGCGGTCCTTAGGCAGACCGGCGAGGTCGCAGATACCGAAATAGCTTGATCGGCTGGGCCAATACTCGTCATAGGGTGTCGGCTCACCGAGATAGTCGTAGCCCGTCCACACAAACTCGCCGATGGTGTAGTCGCGGTCGTCCTGCATGCGCCAGTCGTCGTCGGGCAGGTTGCTCCATGAGCAATACTCCACATCGTAGCCCGAGCACTGTCCGTCGCTGTAGGTCTTGGTGTTGCTCACCTCCACAGGAAACTTGTACACGCCGCGTGAGCTGACGGTCGAAGCGGTCTCCGACCCCAAGAGGAAGCCCTTGGGCAGCTGGCGTATGTTGTTGTCGTAAAGATGAACACGATAGTTGAATCCCGGCACGTCCATGACCTGTGCGAAGCCCGACTTAAGAGCATCTTCCGCGCGGTCCATGCCTTGTGTCACGGGGCGCGTGGGGTCGAGCTGGTGGCAGAGGTCTTGCAGATGGGCAGCTATGTCGCGGCCCTCGGTGCTCCACTGCTCAGGAATCTCGTTGCCTATGCTCCACATCACGATAGACGGGTGGTTGCGGTGGTTGAGCACCAGGTTGGTTATGTCGCGGTCAGCCCATTGCTTAAAGTCCTTGGCATAGCCGTTCTTACATTTTGGATAGATCCACATGTCGAAGCTCTCGGCCATGACCATCATGCCCATCGAGTCGCACACCTCCATCTGCCATGTTGACGGCATGTTGTGGGCCGTGCGAATGGCGTCGCAGCCCATGTCCTTCATCGTGCGGATCTGGCGGATGAGCGCTGCCTTGTTGACAGCGGCACCCAAGGGTCCGAGGTCATGGTGCAGGCACACGCCCTTGATCTTGCGCGACACGCCGTTGAGCTGGAAGCCGTCATATTGTGCCACACGCACGGTGCGTATGCCCACCTTCTGACGCGTCTCGTCGATGACCTTCTTGTTGCGGTAGAGACGTGTCACGAGCGTGTAGAGATACGGATGCTCGGGCGACCACAGCTGCGCGTCCTTGACATCGAGGCTGAACACAGCGTTGCCCTCGGCATTGAAGTCGCCATAACGCTTCTGTGCCACCACCTTGCCGTCGGCACCAAGGAGCTGTGTCTCCACGGCGAGCGTCTTGTCCACACACTCAACGTTGCTACACACGCTGACCACGGCCTTGCCGTCGCCAATGCTCTCTGTGCGGAACCAGCAGCCCCACGGGTTGAGATGGGCCTCATCGGCGGTGGTGACGAGCGCCACAGGGCGATACAGGCCGCCACCCGGATACCACCGCGAGCTCTCCTCGCGGTTGTTCAGGCTCACGCTGATCTCGTTTTTTCCTTTCTTGAGATAAGGGCAGGCGTCGACACGGAAGGCGTTATAGCCATAGACCCAATGACCAGCCAGCTTGCCGTTGATGTAGACATGCGGGTCGGCCATGGCACCGTCAAACTCGAGCACGGCAGTCTTTGGCACGCTCCTCAAGTTGACCGTGGTCTTATAGAAGCCGCGGCCGATCCAGGGCAGGGCGCCTGAGCGTCCCGACTTTTCCGTTTTCTCTGTCTCGCCGTTCTGCTCTATCGCCACAAACTGAAGGTCGTGCTTCTTGTCGAACGGTCCGTTGATGGCCCAATCGTGGGGAATGGTCACCGCGTTGTAGCTTATGCTGTCGCGCGAGAACTGCCAGTTTTTAAGGTTCATGCTCTGTCGTGGCTGCGCCGTAGCGGCGAGGGGAAGAGCAAGAAGTAGGAGGCTCGTGAGCCTGTTGTATATTGTTGATGTTTTCATTTTTTCAATCATAAAACCATGCGTATAAAATGCGCAAAGCTCTTTGTTAAACATTCATGCAAGCTGCATATTCTTAGGCGCTTCGCGCAGGGTTAAACATTAATGTCCATTAATTAAACATCAATTTTGCGCGCGAAGCGCGTATTAATGATAATTAATGAATCATTAATGGAAATTAATGTTTACAAAGCATGAGCGCGAAGCGCAATGCAAATATTAATCTTTACGAAGTTTCAGAAAATCATTTAAACGCATTCATCGCCGCTGTGGGTTTGCCGCTCCTGTCGAAAGCGCCGAGCGAATAGCTTTTCCAACCGTTGTAAGCCTCCGGCTCCCAGTAGAACACGCCAAGACATTGCTTGATGTTCTTGCAGCCGTCAACCATCTTCTTTGTCACGGCAACAGCGTTGTTCGAGTCCCACGGCATACCTATCTCGCAGAGCATCACCTTCTTGCCATAGGTTATGGCGAGGGTACTCATGTTAGCCAGACAGTTGTCGGTGTCGTTCTTCCATGTCGAGTCGGTGGGATAGAGCGAAAGACCTATCACGTCCCATTTGGCGCCGTTCTTCTTCAGACCGTCAAACATCCATGTAAGGTGCGTAAGCTCCTGTCCGCGGTCAATGTGCACTATGCAGAGCGCCTCAGGAAAGACGCTTTTTGCAGCATCATAACCGGCATTGTTCAGGCTCACATAGTTGGCAAAATCGTTGCCCTTGGCCTCGCCCATGGGCCACAGCATGCCCGATGTTGTCTCGTTGCCGATCTGCACCCACTGCACGCCGATGCCCTTGTCCTTAAGCTCCTGAAGCACCTCCTTGGTGTGGTCTGCCACGGCTGTCTTCATCTTTGCGAGGTTATAGTTTTTCCATGCGTTGGGAATGTTCTGCTTACCGGGGTCAGCCCATGAGTCAGAATAATGGAAGTCGATCATCAGCTCCAGGCCCAGAGCCTTTGCACGCAGCGCCTTTGCCACCACGTCGGCCTTGTTGCAATAGCCATCGGTGGGGTTCACCCACACGCGCAGACGAATAGCGTTCATGCCCAACTCCTTCATCAGCTCGAAGCAGTCGGTCTGCTTGCCGTTGGCGTTATAAAATTTCATTCCCGATTTCTCCATCTCCGTCACCCAACTGATGTCGGCACCTTTGGCAAAGGTCACGGTCTCTGTAGGCTTCTGGTTGTCACCGTCATCTCCCTTTGACGCTCCGCCGCCGTTGTCGTCGCCGCCACAAGCGGTGAGCGAGAAGATGCTGCATGCTGCCAGCATCATCATTTTGATTAAAGATTTTTTCATATAGTTGATTGGTTTTTGATTTATTTAGTTGAGATATTTCTCCGTTCTGTTCAGATAGAGCAATACATGTTTGGCAAAAATACAAATAAAAAATGGAAACGACACTCTTGTGGAAGAAAAAAAACATGAAATGTTACATTTGAGAAAATATCATTAACAGAATATCTTAGGTATCAATAAGTTTTTGTATTTTTGCAAGAAATAAGCTTTATATGAAAACTACAAAAGAATACATATCGCAAATTGCTGCGCATGCGGAAGAGCTAAGGCAAACTTTCGGAATAAAATCGCTGCGCATATTTGGATCCGTTTCCCGAAATGAACAAAAAGAAGGAAGCGACCTTGACGTGTGTGTTGAGATGGAACCTAAGGCTTATCTGGTTGTACGTCTGAAACGTTTCCTTGAAAATCTTCTCCAATGCTCTGTTGATGTGATAAGGTTACACAAACACATCAACCCATATCTTCTTGAAGAAATAAACAAAGACAGCATCTATGTTATCAAATAGAATTAAAGGGTTGTTTTTGACGTTGTGAAAAACAATTTGGATTCGTTACAGGAAGCAATAGAATATTTCCTAAAACAATAATCTCTTATTATAACCCCTCAACGGTTTTATCAAAAGAATCTTTCACTCCCCTTTCACCGCTCTTCTCGCAGCTTCAATGATCGAGTCGAGTCCGCGCTTGGCGTCAGCATCGGAGAGAGCAGCGGGAAGAGAGGGAGCGATGCCGTTCTCCACACTTTGTTTCTCGGCATCATACATGGGGCAGGCGGAGAAGCGGACGCTCCACCCTATGGGCAGCTCGCTGGAGAACGGCATGCCTGCGCCACCACCCGTACTGTCGCCCACGACCACAACGCCAGGGCAACATTTCATATATTTCACAAACTCGTTTGCCGCGCTGTAGACCGACCTGTTCGTGAGCACAGCCACACGCTTCTGCCAACGCATGCCGTTGGAAGGCTTGAGATATTGTGCCTCAAGGTCAGAGAAATCGTCATGGCCCCGTCCTGTCTTGTGACGCATGTAGCCCACAAGACGCTTCTCGTTGGTGAACCGCGCAGCCAACTGCTCCGCTGATGTCACAAGCCCACCCGAGTTGTCGCGAACATCTATTATAAGTGCGCGGCAAGGGGCGAGATACAGCATCACCTCATCGAGGTTGCCCTCGCCAAAACCGTTGGCAAACGAGGCACAGCGCATGTAGCCGATGTTGTCGTCGAGAATGCGATATTTCAGCGAGGCAGCGATGCGGTAATCGGTCCCCAGATACCTGCGCAACAACGTGTCGCTCACGTTTGCAGGATAGTCTTCATGCCACGACCAGTTGCGCGCCACATCCCACGCCGAATACATGTTGACATGTCCGTCGCGCAGCTCACCCAACATGTTGCCCAGCACCTCAAAGAGCTGGTCCTCCGTCATGAGGTCATTAACCTGCGCGGCATAACGCGCGTGCACCTCGTTCCAGTCGACACCCAAGGTCTGCTGCTTCTCCGCAAAGAAGCAATAATGTTCATCCATCATCTTCCACAGTGCCTCGAAGTTGCCACGCGCCGTGTTCGAATATTCGTCCTCGTCAACACACGAGGTGAGCGACAACGCGGTTAGCGACATGAGCAACAGCGCTGACGTGAGACGACAGAAGAGAGGTCGTAAGATGTTTCTGAATGATGGATTGGTCATAAAAAAATAATGATGGATTGGTCATGAAACTGATGATCGATAGGTCATGAAACTGATGACGGACAGGTCATCAACGAGAAGTTGGAAACGGTTACGGCTGCATGCGGCAGATGGTAAAGCGCCGCACCATGCCAAGAACAAACATGTGGTTATAGGTGTGCTGCTTGAGGTTGTTGACCTCTGCCTGGCGCACATCGCCCATATAGCCCAAGCGCAAAGCCGTGCGGCCAAGGGTGATGTCGAGAGCGAGGAGCTGGCGCAGCGAAGGAGCACAACCGACGGTTGTGGGCACCACGTTGTGGTCGTAGTTGCCGCGGGAGAAAATCTCATAATACGACTGCCCGTAGTTGGGCGAGAACATCACGCCCGCGAGCGGCACCGCCACCTCATAGACAGCCTTGCACGCCGTGCGGCCAACAGCGAAGCGCCACGCCGCCGATGCCGACGGCGTGAGGTCTACCGACAGACGCGCCTGTGCGGGGTTGTTGCCGTTGCGCGTGTTGTAAAGGAAGCCGATGTTAAGGTCGGCAAGAGCACCCGCCTTGAGCTCCAGACGGTTGTCGAGGAGCGTCCAATGGCGGTGCATGCCATAACTGAAGCGGAAGAGTCCGGCCATGTCGTTGGCGTTGTCGGCGCGGTTGCGGCCAAACGCCAGTTCGCCATAATAGACCAACTGCTGCGACCACTGCCGTCCCTCCTTTCGTCGTTCCGTCTGCGACTCATAGGCAACCGCCGTGCCACGATATTTCTCTGGCGAGAGATAGGTATCGAGGATGTTGGTTGAGCCCACGGCTATCATCTGCGCGTTGGTCACGATGCGACGGCCCGATGACGAGCGGTCGTCCGACGAAGAACAATCGCCCGATGACGAGCAGCTACCCGATGACGAGCAGCTACCCGATGACGAGCAGCTCTCTGTCGGCACCTGCTGAGCAAAAGAAGCAAGAGCCGACACCAGGCACAAAAGCAACAGCCATTCTCTGAATCTGTTCATTATTCTCAAAACAAGACGTTTTCGTTAAATTGTTTCCACCCTACGGTTTTCATTCCAGCACATTGTCGCCGTTGCCGTCGGTGAAGAGATTGAGCTGTCCCGTCATCTCGTCAATGACCTGCTGCTGACTCTTTCCCGCATCGCGGTCAAGATCCACAGGCTCGTCTTCCTCCTCGTTATCGTTGTCGTCGGCAGGAGGTTCAGGGAAGCGCAGCGGCTCCAGCTCCGTGACCTTCTCCACATCGAAGGTGGTGAGACGTTTGCCCTTGGCCTTGAAGCCCTTCACGGCGATAAACTCCTCAGCATCCACCACCATGGGCTCACGGTGGGCATCGTTGCCGCCGAAGGTCACCTCAAGACGCGGGAACGGCGTGTCGGTGAGCAGCACAAACCGGTTCTTCGGGTTGTCGCCAAGGAACGACTGCTTGCGCTGTGTGGCCTCCATGCAGAAGCGTTTCAGATAGTAGAAGCCGCCGTTGTCGGCATCTACCACCACGGCAGTCCACGCCTTCTCAGGCTCCCATTTCTCTATTATGCGGATATTGTCCTCATAGTGGTTGTTGGCATCGAAGTTGGTGATATAAAACTCGCCCGTCTCCAGCACCACCAGAATGGCGTCGTCCTCGTTAAACTCGCCGAGCAGACGTCCGTGCTCGTCATAGTTGATGCGGTTCACATCGGGATCGAACCACACCTCCCGTCCGCCGAGCGTAGAGTGGCCGTGGCTCTTCAGTCCTATGCGATGAACGGGGTTTCTTGTTACGAGCTGTCCCTTGGCACCACGTCCCTTTATAGGCACGAGCGAGAAGTCTTTCTCTATGATGACCTTCCTGAGACGCGGGTTAGCCTCAAGGATGACCTTTATTATCTCTGCCTCGCCGTTGGGGTTGGCGGTGAAATACATTATGCGTGATCCCTTCTCGCCACGGGTGATGTCATACTCGCGATCGCGCGTCACCGTAGGCACGTTGAAGCGCTTGATATAGTGGGGTCCGTTCTGTCCGTCGCGGTAGACCACGTTATAGGTCGTGCGCCTGTCGTTCTTGTTGTAGACCTGTAGCCACAGCACGTTCTTGCCCACGAAAATCTTGTCGGCCACCTTAACGACCTTAAACTTGCCGTCCTTGAAGAACACAATGATGTCGTCGATGTCGGAGCAGTTGCACACAAACTCGTCCTTCTTCAGACCCGTACCGATGAATCCCTCCTGACGGTTGATGTAGAGCTTCTCGTTGGCCTCAACCACGGTTGTTGCGACGATGGTGTCGAAACTCTTTATCTCGGTGAGGCGCGGGTGGTGCTTGCCATACTTGTCCTTTATAAACTTGAACCAGTCGATGGTCACGTCGGTCATGTGGGCAAGGTCGTAGTCGATATCCTTAAGTTCGGCCTTGATCTTGGCCATCAGCTCGTCGGCCTTGTCCTTGTTAAACTTAAGAATGCGCTGCATCTTTATCTCCATCAGTCGGAGGATGTCGTCGCGTGTCACCTCGCGCACAAAGTCCTTGGCAAAGGGTGCCAGCTTCTTGTCAACAAACGCCACAGCCACGTCCATGTCGGTGGCGTTTTCGAAGCCGCGCTCCTTATAGATGCGCTCCTCTATGAAGATGCGCTCCAGCGAAGCGAAGAACAGTTGCTCAAGCAGCTCGCCACGACGGATCTGCAGCTCCTTGCGCAAGAGGCCCATGGTGCTGTCTACGTTGTAACGCAGCACATCGCTTACCGACAGGAAGCACGGCTTGTTGTCCTGGATGACGCAGCAGTTGGGCGACAGGTTAATCTCGCAGTCGGAGAAGGCATAGAGGGCGTCGATGGTCTTGTCTGAAGACACGCCGGGGGCGAGGTGCACCAGAATCTCCACGCTGGCGGCGGTGTTGTCTTCCACCTTCTTTGCCTTGATCTTGCCCTTCTCTATGGCACGCAGAATAGAGTCGATGAGCGTGGCGGTGGTCTTGCTGAACGGGATCTCCCTTATGGCAAGCGTCTTGTTGTCGAGCTTCTCGATCTTGGCTCTCACCTTGAGCATGCCGCCCCGCTGACCGTCGTTATACTTGCACACGTCAATGCTTCCTCCCGTCGGGAAGTCGGGATAGAGGTTGAACGGCTGGCCCTTGAGGTAGCTCACGGCAGCGTCGCACAGGTCGTTGAGGTTATGGGGCAGGATCTTCGAACTCAGGCCCACGGCAATGCCTTCGGCACCCTGGGCGAGCAGCAACGGAAACTTCACGGGCAGGGTGATAGGCTCCTTGTTGCGTCCGTCGTAAGAGAGCTGCCACTCGGTGGTCTTGGGGTTAAACACCACGTCGAGCGCAAACTTAGACAGGCGTGCCTCTATGTATCGTGGAGCAGCGGCAGGGTCGCCGGTGAGGATGTTTCCCCAGTTGCCCTGACAGTCGATGACCAGATCCTTCTGTCCCATCTGCACGAGGGCATCGCCGATGGAAGCGTCACCGTGAGGGTGAAACTGCATGGTGTGTCCCACAATGTTGGCAACCTTGTTGTAGCGTCCGTCGTCCATACGCTTCATGGAGTGAAGGATACGTCGCTGCACAGGTTTCAGGCCGTCCTCGATGTGGGGGACGGCACGCTCCAGAATAACGTATGAGGCATAGTCGAGGAACCAGTTTTGGTACATTCCGCTAAGGTGGTGCACAGCCGAAGCGTCAAACCGGTTCACAGGCTTATAGTCGGAATGTTCCTCGCCCTTGCCGTCGGCAGGGGCTTCATTCGCGTCGTTTAGGTCCTTGGCGTTCAACTCCTCGCCGTCTTTTATCTCGTCGTCCATATTATGTCGTGGTGTTTTTAAAAGATTAATTTGTCAACTCGCAAAAGTAATAAAAAAAATTGAGAAAAAAGACGATAATTTAATTTTAGTTGAAAAAGTGAAGAACGATATAAAATTAAAGTGAAGAGTGAAGAGTGAAGAGTGAAGAATTCAATAGCCTTGTTTCATCGTAGCCTTAGCCATTGAATTCTTCACTCTTCCCTCTTCACTCTTCACTCTTCACTTATTTCACTTGTTCTTCTCGTAATATTCAATTGCGGCGTGAATGTTTTTCTGCACCGCCTTTGTGCTGAACGTAGCGCCTGTGCAGCCATCGACCTTGGTCTGCTCTGTCAGCTTCTTGGCTTTCGAGAGCTTAAGGTTGTTGTAGAGAGGCAGCAGAAACTGCTTGACGCGTGAAAAATAGGGCACGGTCTCTTCGTTCTTCAACGCCACGACCTTCACCACGTTGCCTTTCTTTATATGCACCTCCACGGGTGTTCCCTTGCGGTAGCCACGGGCCTTGCATATCGTTGTTGTGCGCACCACATAGGTGCCGTCGGCCTTTTTCGTCATCACGTCGCCGGCATGCGCCGACAGGGCAGAGAGGCAGAGCAGCAGAACAACAGCGGTCCGCTGCATGCCTTTGAAAACAGAAATATTGTTTTTGTTCATTGTTTTTTATTTTTAATAATTGCTGGGGGGAGTTAAAGGGAAGTTAAAGGGGAGTTAAAGGGAAGTTAAAGGGAAGTTAAAGGGAAGTTAAGGGGAAGTTAACTCGCTTCGCGAGTGAAGTTAACGGACAATAGCTTTAGAGCTCAAGCAATAAAACATACGTCCGTTAACTCCCGTTAACTTCCGTTATCTTCCGTTATCTTCCTAACCTTCCGTTATCTTCCTAACCTTCCATTATCTTCCTAACCTCCCATTATCTTCCTTACCTTCCGTTATCTCCTATTTCATCGTCACCTGAATGCGGTTTCCCGATGTGGTGAGCAGACGGCAGAAGTCGCGTATGTCGGCAGGGGTCAGGCGGTCAACCTTCTGAAGATACTGGTCGTTGAAGTCGATGCCATCGCGCAACTCGTGATAGCGCACATACTCCCACCATCCGTTGGTAAGCACGGCGCGGTCATAGTTTTTACGCTCATACTCCTTCACGTTCTTCAACTGCTCCTCCGTGGGTCCCTCTTTAGCCATGCGCTGCAACTGCTCATCGATGACAGGCAGCAGCTCGTCATATTTCTTGGGGTCGCAACGGAAGTTGACGGTCATGGAGCAACCCTCGGTGGGATATTTCCAGAACTGTCCGTCCACGCTCACACCATAGGTGCCACCCTTCTCCTCGCGCACGGTCTCGGTGTAGACGGCACGCATGATCTGCGAGAGCACGTCGAGCTTAAGGTCATTGTCGGCGGTGTAAGGCACATCGGCGGTGTAGAGCACGTTGGTGAGCGCCGACGGGGTCTTCAGCGTCTTGTGGAACACCGTTGTGGTCTTTCCGCGCTCAATGTCAAGAGCATACTGTCCCGGCTTATGGTCTGCCTCATGACCCTTCTTTGCCTTCTTGCCAGGCAGGCTTGCCACATACTGGCAGAGGAGGTCTTCAAACAGGTCCTCACGAATGTCGCCCGTGACGATGAGGTTCATGCCCTCAAGGTTGGCGAATCGCTCATGATAGATCTCGTACATGCGGTCGAAGCTCACCTCGTCAAGACGTTCTGCCGTGATAGGCTCCGTGCGCTTGCGGTGTCCATAGACAGCCACGCGCAACGAGTCGTTATAGGTTACGTTCGGACTGGCGTTACGGTTCTTCAGCATCGACCGCTGCTTGGCAATCAGGTTCTGGAAAATGGCCTTGTCCTTGCGCGGCTGGGTGAGGTAGAGATACATCACCTGAAGCCAGGTCTCAAAGTCGGAAGCCACACACACGCCCTTCACGCCCTCTTCCTCCGAGTCGATGTAAGGCACCACGCGCAACGCCTTGCCACGGCGTTTCTTCTCAAGGGTGAGGTAGTCGAAATCGGCAGCGCCACTCTCGCGCACCACGCTGCCCAAGAACTGCAAAGAGACGGCATCGCTGTCGGGGTAGAGCGAGCGGCCACCCAGACGGAACATGTTTATCGTCAGGCGGTTAGGCTCTATATCTGAGGGACGTGCACTGACCTTTATGCCGTTGGAGAGCACATACTCGGTGTAGCCGTTAGCCACCTCGCGCTTCGACACGATCTTACCCTTCTTGGGGAGCTTCTTCATGAACGTGGGGTCCACGGCACCAGCTTTGTTGTCGTCGGCATATTCTTTCTTCTGTGCAGCTTCTATCCACAACTTAAACTGGTCGGCTGTAGGCATGGTGTAAGCCTTGCCATCATACTGTGTAGGGCCGAACACCATGCACACCTGGTTCTCGTCGGTGATGATATCCTTCAGCGTCTTGTTTATGTCGTCGAGGGTCACGGTGGCAGAGAACTCGGCCTCCAGCGCTGCTTCATACTCAATGTTCATGCAAGGCTCAGCGTTGCAGAAGTTGGCGACGATGCTCTTGGCATACTCGGCGTTGCGTGTCTTCTCCTTGTTGTCGAGGCGGTGCTCAATGCTCACGGTGTGCTGCACCTTGGCGTGCTCCAGCTCTGCCTCGGTCACACCATAGCGGCGTGCCTTCTCCACAACAGCGACGACAGCGTCGATGCCCGTCTGCGGGTCGTTGGGCATCAGACCGATGTTCAGCGAGAACGCTTCTTTCTCGGGTGTGATGTAGAAGTTGCCTGAGCGGCAGCTTGCCGACATGACACGCGGCTGCGCCTCATGCGAGAGCTGTGCCAGACGCTGGCGCAGGATGAACATGGCAAGACGCGACTTGTAGCCGCCGAGGAACGCCTCGCGCGTGTCGCGCTGTGAGCGTGGGTCGGCGTCGCGCTTCATGAAGAGCGACAGGTTGAGCGTGGGCTGCTCCTTGTCGGCTTGGGTGTAGACGATCATCTCCTTGTTGTCGGGCACACCATAATAGGTGCGCTCAGGTGCTCCTGCCGGCACGGTGTCATCCTTGAACAGGTTCTTTATCTTTGCCTCCATCTCGTCAACGTTGATGTCGCCAACAACGATGATGCCTTGCAGATCGGGGCGATACCAGCGGCGATAGTAGTCGCGCAGCACGTCATAACGGAACGTATCGACCACCTCTATGTGTCCGATGGGCAGACAGTCGGCATACTTAGACCCTGCATAGATCACCGGCATGGCATCTTCCATCATGCGCATGGACGCCATGCGTGAGCGACGGGTGCGCCACTCCTCACGGATGACACCACGTTCCTGGTCGATCTCGTTGTCCTTAAGCAGCAGCGAACCAGCCCAGTCGTGGAGGATGATGAGACAGGTGTCTGCCACGCCCGCCTTGGTTATCGGAGCGTTGGAGATGTTATAGACCGTCTGGTCGATGGACGTGTAGGCGTTGAGGTCGGCTCCAAACTTTATGCCGTTGCGCTCACACCAGCTGCGCACGGAGCGCTCGCCGCCGTTGCCGTCTGGGAAGTGGCGTGTGCCGTTGAACGCCATGTGCTCGAGAAAGTGTGCCAGTCCGCGCTGCTGCGGCTCCTCCAAGATGGAGCCCACGCGCTGCGCGATGTAGAAGTCGGCTTGTCCCGGTGTCTGGGCGTTATGTCTAATATAATAGGTGAGACCGTTGCTGAGCGTGCCTTTGCGTATGCAGCTGTCAAGGGGCAAGGTCTGTGCCCCGGCGGCCATGATGCCGCCAAGGCAGAAGAGGAGCGATAAGATTTTTCGCATAAATCAGAATTTTGTTCCGTTAAGGTTATATTCGTTACCGTTGTTGATGATCACGACACGTCCATTCTTTACAAACTTGCCGTTCTTTGCTGTTGCGCCAAGCCCAACGTTGTTGATGCCTGTGCCTTTGGGGTCGAGAGCGTAGGCTGTGAGGCCGTCGGCAATGATGTTGCCCTCGCCAAGAGCTATGGTGCTGTTGCCGCGCAGGTTGCCGACAAGCTCGGTGGCGGCGGTGGTAGACACCTTGCCCTTGTTGGTGCAGCTTGCCATCGACACCTGTCCCTCGGCGCGAGCCGAGTTGGCGACGATGCCGGCAACATAAGCATCCTGTCCGTTCACGGCAGCATCGTTCACACAGTTTCTGATGACGGTAGCCGCCTCGTCGCCTTTCATCACGTTGCCAACGATGCCGCCCACGTTCTTCACACCGTTCACGGTGCCGTAGTTGTTGCAGCCGTCAATGTCGACAGCGAAACTTGCGCAAGCCACGATGCCGGCGGTATATTGTCTTGATTTGGCGGTGCCATGGGTGTCGTCAACGATGCCGTTGTTGGTGCAGTCTTTCACAGCACCCGAGTAAGAGCCGGCAATGCCGGCAGAACCTAAGCCGTTGGTGGTTGAGATGTCGCCACTGTTGGAGCAATTCTTGATAAGATAACCATAAGAGGTTACCGATGAGCCCGACTGTGAGCCGCCGCAGATGCCCGAAGCATAGGTCATGGCCTTCACGTTGCCTGTGTTCTTGCAGTTTTTAACGGTGCCTGTGCCGTTAACCATTAAGCCGCAGATGCCGCCAGCTGAAAAGTTGGTGGCTGTGACATCGGCATAGTTGGTGCAGTTCTGGATGAGCCCCATGTTCAGCGAGGCGACGGTTCCCACATAGTTGTAGCCTGTGATGTGATTGTCTTTGCTGATCACGAGGTTCTTGACCACGCCGTTCTTGTCGATGCAGCCAAAGAGGGCGTTATATTTTCCTGCGGCGTTGTTGCTTGTCTCGGTGTGGTAGATGCCGCTGATGGTGTGGCCGGTACCGTCGAAGGTGCCGTCGAAGCCATAGGCTATCTGTGCTATCTGTGCATTGCCGTCCTTGCCAATGGCAGGGAGCTGCATGGGTGTTTCGGCTGTACCGCCGAAGTCGATGTCGTTCTTCAGAACAAAATACTCGCCTGTGCCTTTGTGGTCGGCGTTACAGTTTTTTGCCATGGCGTAAAGGTCATCGGCGGTGTAGATGCAGTAGGGGTTAGCCTCTGTGCCTTCGCCTGTGAGACCCCATGTTGCTGTTGCGCCTTCGGTCTGTGCCGTGGCAGCGATCGCTGCTATGCAAGCGATGATAAGAGTAAAAAACTTTTTCATATCCGTTGTCTTTTTTTGTTTATGTTTCGTTTAAAATAAGTTCTAAAACGTTGCTGAAGCCGTGACGCCAACGCCGTTGCGTGTGGCACCCGACACACGCGAGAAGCAGTAGTTGAGCGCAAGGCAAGGCCTCAACTTCGTGCCACGCAGCGGCATCTCGTAAGAAAGAGAGGCATCGGCAACCACACCGTCGTTGCTGCCCGTGACGGCTGTGCAGCGCACCTGGGCCGACCACAGCGAGCGGTTGCGGGTGAGCAGACTGCGGCGGGCGAGGACGAACGGCGCCACGAGGTGGGGTGTGGCGGTGTGGGCAGTCGTGAAGACGTAGGCCGTCTGGCGGCGCGTCCAGAAATCGAGACCGGCGTTGAGGTGCCACAGGTATATGTCGGCGGCGGGCTTCCAGTAGGCGGTCACGGCAGCTGTGCCGTAGGTCTGTGCCTTGTCTGCCATCTTCGTTGGCTCAAAATATTCATAATAGGTGACAGAGGAGCCGTTGGTGGCTGTCGTGCGACGGTAGCTTTCGCGCTCTGCCGTGAGCTGCTCGGTGGTCATCTGCAGGTCCACCCATATCAGGCGTTGCGTCTTGCGTGCAAGGTCGTAACGCAGACGGAGGGCAAGGAGGTCGCCATGATGCCGCTCGTGCGACGCGCTATATTGCGACTTGCGGCCATAGTAGCCCGTGCGGTGGGTGTAGGTGACTTCAGCAAACAAGCGGCCGTAAGCACCTTGTGCCGTGACGCCCACCTGCTCAGAAAGCAGCGGCAACTCGTTCTTGCTGTCGGTGAACCCCTCGGTGCCGAAGGTCTCGTGTTCGCCCTGACCGTTGGCATAGTCGACGAGCGTGGTATAGATGCGGTCGGTGGTGCCGTAGGTTTTAAACAGCATGGTCTCGCTGCGACGGCGGTAGACCAGTCCTGCCCCTACCCCACTGTTGTGAGGCAACCGCAAGAAGGCGCTGACCCGCGCATCGAGGTCCATCAGCGTGTTGCTGTGGCGCAGGTCGCGGTGCTTGGCATAGGAGCCTGAGCTGTAGTTGAGCTGTGCACCAATCGCCATGTGGCGTGTCACCTGCCACCCTATGGCGCCATCGACGTTGAAGGTCTCCATGCCCTTGTCGCCGGCGTTGCCCTCATCTTCCTCCACGAGGTCGAAAGGCATCAGCTGGCTTGTCGGGAAGAACATGCTGCCCGCCGCCTCGGTCACGCTTCGGTTCTCATAGGCGGCGCGGCCATAAGCCACAATGGAGGGCGAGAGACGGAAGAACGACTGCACGTCGGTGCCATAAACGTCCTGCCTCTTGCCGTCGGAGAGCGAGCGGCGGGTGCCGTCGGCATGACTGTAAGAGAGCGTGGCGTGGGCTATAGTGCTGTCGCTGAACGTCGTGAGCGCAGCGGCGTTGGCCGATGTGAGCCACACGTTACGCTGCTTGGTGAGCAGGAAGTCGCGCTGCGCCATGGCGGGCATGCTCAACATGCTAACGAAGAGAACAATTGTCGGCTTCATAGAAATCGTTGCTTGAGTTGTTGGTGTCTTGATAGATGGCATGGCCGTCGACGGTCGTCTCCACCTTTCTTATCAATGAGTGGCCGTAGCCCCCTGTCAGCGGGGCGTAGCCGGCGTCGAGGTCGGAGGTGAGACGCTTCTTGCAGTTGGCGAGTGCCGTGGTGTTATACACCTCCACAGCATCGACGATCCATCGGCGAGGCAGTTTCAGACAGGCATAGACGATGTTGCCCTCTTTGCCCGTGGGATATATTATGTTTGCCGCCTCTTCGGCATAAGCCTTCGGCGTGATGTCCTCGGTGCGGAACAAGACGACAGCTGGCGAGGTCTGACTCATGGGCCACGCATTGCCCTTGCCATATTTCACAGCCTTCAGATAGTGGCTTGTGCTTATCACGTCGGCAGGCGAAGGATAATATGAGGTGTTGTTGTATTTGCCGCCATCGCTGCTTGTGGCCTCCACGTCATACATGCAATAATAGGCGGCGTTGGCATAGTTGACCGAGTTGGTGTAGGTCTGCGTGTTGTCAATGGCGCCATGAATGTTGACCACCAGTTGCGAGTAAGGCTCAATGACGCATCCGTCTTGAAAGAACCACACGCCGTTGATGGCCGGCACCCAGTCGGCATCGGCATAGTCGAGCTTGCCGCCGTTGAGGAACGAGTGGGTGTTGGCTTCGGCGTTGTAGGGTTCAATCATGCCGAAGCCCATGTTGTTGAGCGACACGGGCTCTGACGAGTTGTTGTAGAGGATGATGCATTTGTCCAAGGCAAACTTGCCCGACCCGTCGTTCATCTGGCAACCGCCAACGTAAAGCTCTTTTATGAGGATGGGGTTGGCGGTCTGCATGGCGGTCACGGTCACGGGCAGAGCCACGGTGGTGGTGCCGCTGCCTATGGCTATGTCGGCGAGGGAGCCGTTGCAGACATGGCGGAAATAGGCGTCGTCGGTGACCTTTGAGGCACTAACGCTGTAGATGCCGGCAGGCAGGGTGAAACGTGCGGTGCCGCTCCCGTCGGTTATGGCGGTGGCTGTGCTGCCCGTGGCGTTGGTCATGACCACAGGCACGTCGGCCACAGCCTCGCTCAGCTGCACCTCCACGTTGTAGGTACCGATCTTCTCGTCGTAGCTGCACGATGTGAGGAGCGTGAGCATGACGAGGAAAAGATATGTCAGGATGTTCTTGTTTATCATTTTTTTATATTAGAGATTTCTATTTTTACATTAAAGCTTTTTTTTACATTAGAGCTTTATCCTTACCGATGCGCCATAATAGAACTTCGGAATGTAACCGCTGTTGAAGAGCGATGTCTCGAGACCCGTCTGTGTGTTGCGCACCTTTGCCATGTTGTTGAAGAAGTTGTTGGCATAGAACGACAAGCTGACCCAACGGCCTATCTCCTTGGTCACGGAGAAGTTGGCGGAACAGTAGGCCGACACGCGCTGCGGATTGAAATAGTAGGCGGTGTTGCTACGCACGATCAGGGCGCTCAACTGGCGATACAACGCCGGGTCGCTGTCCTTGGCTGCAAGCAAGGCCTCGGCAAAGGGTATGCGGGCGGTGGGGTTGTCCCATGTCGAGTAATACTCGGGATAGACGGCCACATAACGGTCTTTCTGTCCGTCATAGGGGGTGCCTGTCACGTCGCCGGCCTGGTCGAGAGCAATCGTCGTGCGGTTCTCTGACAGGTTGCGGCGATAGTTGAGGAATGTTGTCTCCAGGCGCATGGTCATGACAAGACGCAGACGCGGCATGCGGGCGGTGAGCGTGGTGTTCATGCTGCAACTTTTGTTTAACACGCCGTTGCTCACCGATGGTGTGCTGGCGGCTGATGCCGAGGTTATGTTGCTGCCCACATAATAGCCAATGAGGGGCTGCTGGTCTGAGGTGGAGGCTTGGTCGCCCACACCGTTGGGGGCACCTGCTATGAGCGTGCGGTCGACGCCGCGATAATGATAATAGTTGCCGTCGAAGCGCAGCGACAGACCGACGGTGTGGCGGTTGCTCACCAGCGGCATCTCGGCCACCCACTCAAGACCGTAGCGCGTCACGGGCGAGCCGTTGACATACTGGCGGTTGGAGGTGTAGGTGTGGCGCGTGGTGTAAGGGAGCACCGTGGTCTGGCCGTTGGCGGAGGAGGTCACGGTCACCACTCCTGTTGTGGGGTCTACGCTGTAAAGGCGGTCGGCAACGGCTATGCCACAACCCTCAAGGGCCGACTGTGAGGTCTGGTTATAAGCGAACGGGGTGTAGAGGTTGACCGTCTGGTAGGGGTCGTAGGTGCGACTCCAGAAGGCTGACACGCTGAGACGTGCCTTGCCGAGGGTTGCATCGGCGCCCGCCTCGACCTGATGGGTGCGTTGCCACTTGAGGTCGCTGTTGTAAAGGGCGCGCTGCACGTTGGTGTAGTAGGCATAATAGGCCTTGTTGTCGGCGGTGGAGCCAGGGGTGAACACCAGTCGGTCGGTGTAGGTGTCGGCGGGATAGAGCACCTGAAACGACGGCAGCTTGACGCTCTTGCCGTAGCCTGCATGGAGGGTTAGCGAGGCACTCTCACCTTTTATTATATTATAGCGGGCGTTGAGACGTGGCGACAGACTGCTGGCTGTGCCATAGCTGGAGCCGCTGATCATCGTTATGTCGTCGCGGAGACCTGCCACAAGGAGCAGCGGACCCAGGGTCAGACGGTTCTCGACAAAGAGGGCGAGGTTGCGCATGGTGGGCAGCGTGCTATAGTCGTAGGGGCGCCAGGTGGGGGCAAGGCGCATGTCCTCATAATAGGTTCCTTGACCGTTGTTGCGCGACGTGTTCAGTTCGCTGCCCACCGTCAAGCGGTTCACGGCTCCACGGAGGCGGCGTGTCCAGTCGGCCTTGAGCTTCAGTTGCAGGCTCAGCGGCTTCTGGTCGTTGTAGGAGCGCACATACCAATAGCCTGTGGGACCGAGTACAATGCTGCCCGTGCCCATGCCCTCGGCATAGTCGCGGGCGATAGCGTAGCCGTCGGTCATGGTGTGCAGATAAGCCTGTGACGATGACGACGAGGTGTTGACATAGCTCTCGGAGCGCTTGTCGGCATAAGAGAACGCTGCCTGCAGGTTGACGTTCAACACGCCGGCGCTGCGGGTGTTGCAGAGCCAGTCGAGCTGCAGGTTGCCGCGCAACAGGTTGTCGCGCTGACGCTGGTAGGTGTCGCGGAAAGCATCGGGGTCGGCCTCTGAGTTGTAGCCGCCGATGTTGCCTGTAAGACCTGCCGTGAGGTTGAGGGTGGTGCTTCGAAGAGCAAAGGCTTTGCTGTAGGTTGCCGAGAGGATGTTGCGGTTATAGGCGGTGTGGGGCGAGGCGATGTCGGCAAAGGAGCGGGCATGCTCAAGCGAGAAGTTGAGCGTGCCGCCACGATGGCCCAACGTCAGGCCCTTGCTCAGCGCCACCTGACGGGTGTAGGGGTTCACGGATGCCTCAACGATCCATGGCGAGTGGCCGCGGCGGGTGTTCACCTTGACCACGCCGTTAGACACGTCGCCATACTCGACACCGGGTATTCCTGCAATGACCTCCACGCTCTCTATGTTGGACGCGGCAACGTTGCGGGTTGATGCCGACTGGGTCTCGCTCATGCTCGCGTTGTTGTCGAGACGCATGCCGTCGACCTCTATGGCTGTGCCGAAGGCGGCGTTGCCTCGCTCGCCTGTGCTTGAACGTAGGGCGAGGCGCGTGTCGTTCATAAGGGTCGAGTTGACGGTCTGTCCGCCAGGCAGCAACGACATGATGTCGTTGAGCGAGAGAACCTGTGAGTGGTCGAGGGTGGTGCGGTCGAGGGTGTAGGTGGTGGTGCCCATGGTCGACTGCTTGCGGGCTGTCACCTCCACGCCCGGCAAGCTGAGGTTGTCTTCTTTCAGACGTATGTTCTTAAGATCGGTATTGTGGCTGAGCGCGAAGGAGATGGAGCGTGTGACATAACCCAACGTGGTTATCTCTAAGGTAGTGGCTCCCTCGGGCACATTGGCAATGGTGAACGCACCACCTTCATCGGTGATGGCCCACAGCTCGAGATTCAGCACCTTCACGGTGGCATAAGGCAGCGGCTTAAGGTCGTGCTCGTCAAGCACCCTGCCCGACACGGTGTAACGTCCTGTTCCGGCCATGACCACTGCTGTCTCGATCAGAAAAAATATCAATAAAAGAATGTTCCTCTTCATGTTGCATCTGTTAGTGAAAAACTAGGCTATGTGCATAAAAAGCCTTTGTGTTGTGCTCTTTAAAAATCACATAAACATAAAGCCATCAACGGCTTAACGTTTTCTCGATGCAAAGATATTAAGGTTTGGAAAGGTGCGCAATACCAAAAAATAGGTATTTTAAAAAGAAACGCATACCAAGATTTAGGTATTCGGAAAGTCCGCTTATGCGAGCTCGGAGGGCATGAGCATGGGGAAACGGCCTAATGACCGTTTGGGCTTAACCCAAACGGTCTTGAACGTTTCGCATCAAGAGGTTCTTATTCCAGTTCCTCTATTTCCTTTTCGTCCATTTCCCTGTCGAGTTGTCCGCGCCACAGATACTTGCGGGTCTCATGAACGATGATGCCGCTAAGACAGATGAGAGACAAAAGGTTAGGGATGGCCATGAGAGCATTCATGCAGTCGGCAAGGTTCCACACCAACGCCAGATTGACAACGCTGCCCACAAAGATGCTCACGATGTAGATCATGCGATAGAAAAGCATCCAGCGCTTGCCCTTGAGATACTCGACACAACGCTCGCCATAATAGCTCCAGCCAAGGGTTGTGCTGAAGGCGAAGGTGGAGAGACCGAAGGTGAGCAGCGGCGCTCCGATATATGGAATCTTGCTGAAGGCAACCTTGGTAAGGGCGGCGCCGTTATGATAGTCGATGTCGGGATAGGCAATGATGCTGGAGGTGATGACCAGGCCTGTGAGCGCACAGATGACAACCGTGTCCCAGAACGTGGCTGTGGACGACACCAGCGCCTGACGGACCGGATTGCGCGTCTGGGCTGCTGCGGCAACAATGGGCGCGGAGCCAAGACCCGACTCGTTGGAGAACAAGCCGCGGGCAATGCCATAACGCGCGGCCATGATGAGTGTGCTGCCTGCAAAGCCACCGCCGGCCGCCTTTGTGGTGAACGCCGAATCGAAGATTACCTGAAGAGCAGGGAGCAGATAAGCATGGTTCACAAACAGGATGTAGATGCAACCCAACACATAAAAGATGGCCATGAAGGGCACAAGCATGCCGCACACCTTGGCTATCGACTTCACGCCACCCACGATGACGGCCGCACCAAGGGCGGTGACGACAAGACCTGTGATATAGGGCGAGACGTTATATTGGTTCTCTACAAGCGTGGAGATGGCGTTGGCCTGAACGGTGCTGCCTATGCCGAAAGAGGCAAGGGTTGCAAAGATGGCGAAGAGCACGGCAAGCCACTTCCACCCTAACCCTTTCTCAAGAGCATACATAGGGCCGCCTATCATCTGGCCACGTTTGGTCTTCACACGATATTTCACGGCAAGCAACCCCTCGGCATATTTGGTAGAGATGCCGAAGACACCTGTAAGCCAACACCAGAACACAGCTCCGGGACCACCCAAGGCAATGGCCGTTGCCACACCAATGATGTTGCCCGTGCCTATGGTGGCAGCAAGGGCGGTGGCTAAAGCGCCAAACTGTGACACGTCGCCCGTGGCCTGCTTGTCGCGTTTCACAGACAACGCGATGGCCTTAAAGATTTTGCGCTGCGGAAAGCGAAGGCGGATGGTGAGAAAAATGTGGGTTCCCAAAAGGAGGACGATCATGGGCCACCCCCACAGAAACGCGCTGAACGCTGTGAAAAAACTGTTTATTGCTTCCATAGTCTCTCTCTCTAATAATGTGGCGGTCTTTAAAGAACGGCAGCCATGATTTGCATTATCCTTAACCTATATTTAATCGATTTGTTATAATAACGGGTGCAAAGTTAACAAAAATATACGAAACAGCAACAAAAACAAACAAAATGATGCAAAACATTTTTATGGCAAGGACTGCGGATAAAAGCTTTTTGAAAAAAATATCGAGTTTTTCACCTTTTGTATCCACATATTTCTTATATTTGCATATCCTATTCGTTTGCACAAAGGACAGTAAACGAGGAGACAAGAGGCATCTATTATAAACCTAATAAAGAAATCGTTATGAACAACATTCCATCAGTATTTTGGCTTATCCCCATAGCCAGCGTCGTGGCGTTGGGAATGGCATGGTTCTTCTTCCGCTCAATGATGAAAGAAGATGAAGGCACAGACCGGATGAAAGAGATTGCAGCACATGTGAGAAAAGGTGCCATGGCTTATCTTAAGCAGCAATATAAGGTTGTGGCCATCGTGTTTGTGGTGCTCGCCGTCATCTTTGCCTTCATGGCTTATGTGATGAAAGTGCAGAACCCGTGGGTGCCATTCGCGTTCCTTACAGGCGGCTTGTTCTCAGGCTTGGCTGGCTTCTTCGGCATGAAGACCGCCACTTATGCATCGGCACGCACAGCCAACGGTGCACGCACAGGCCTGGACAAAGGTCTGAAGATTGCCTTCCGAAGCGGAGCCGTGATGGGGCTCGTTGTGGTGGGTCTCGGACTGCTCGACATCGCCATCTGGTTTGTTGTTCTCAACGCTGTGTATGAAGGCGAGAGCACAGCCCTCGTGACCATTACCACCACCATGCTGACCTTCGGCATGGGCGCCTCAACACAGGCTCTCTTCGCCCGTGTGGGAGGCGGAATATACACCAAGGCTGCCGATGTGGGCGCCGACCTTGTGGGCAAGGTGGAGGCCAACATACCTGAAGACGATCCGCGCAACCCAGCGACCATTGCCGACAATGTGGGCGACAACGTGGGCGACGTGGCTGGCATGGGGGCCGACCTCTATGAGAGCTATTGCGGCTCCATACTCTCTACAGCTGCTCTGGGCGCTACGGCCTTCGCCATGAACGGCGACATGCAGCTGCGTGCTGTCATAGCGCCAATGGTCATCGCGGCGATAGGCATCTTCCTGTCGCTCATTGGCATCTTCATGGTGCGCACAAAGGAGGGCGCAACGATGAAGGAGCTGCTCCACTCGCTGGGCCTCGGCACCAACGTGAGCGCTGTTCTCATTGCCGTCGCCACCTTTATAATATTGTATCTGCTCGGCGTAGAAAACTGGCTCGGACTGTCGTTCTCCGTCATCAGCGGTCTTGTGGCCGGTGTGGTCATTGGCCAGGCTACCGAATATTACACCTCACACAGCTATAAGCCGACACAGAAAATTGCGGAGGCATCGCAGACAGGTCCCGCCACCGTCATTATAAAAGGCATAGGCACGGGCATGATCTCTACGATGATCCCCGTTGTAACCATCTCCGTGGCCATCATGCTCAGCTACCTCTGCGCCAACGGCTTCGACATGTCGCTCTCGGCAACGTCGATAAGCACAGGTCTTTACGGCATAGGCATAGCAGCCGTGGGCATGTTGTCAACGCTCGGCATAACCCTTGCAACAGACGCCTATGGACCCATCGCCGATAATGCCGGCGGCAACGCCGAGATGAGCGGCCTGGGCGAGGAGGTGCGTGAGCGCACAGACGCCCTCGATGCTCTTGGCAACACCACAGCAGCCACGGGCAAGGGCTTTGCCATCGGCTCTGCTGCTCTAACGGCTCTCGCCCTGCTGGCATCTTACATAGAGGAGATAAAGATTGCGATGATGCGGGCCGTGGAGGACGGCAAGCAATATGTTGACGCCGCGGGCAACATCTTCGACCCGACAAACGCCACGACAATCGACTTCATTGAGTTTTTCCAGGTAAATCTCATCAACCCAAAGGTGCTCGTGGGAGCATTCCTTGGAGCCATGGCGGCGTTCTTGTTCTGCGGACTGACCATGGGTGCCGTAGGACGGGCTGCCGAGTCGATGGTTCAGGAGGTGCGACGACAGTTCCGTGAGATAAAGGGCATTCTCGAAGGCAAGGCAACACCCGACTATGAGCGTTGCGTGGAGATCAGCACGCGAAGCGCTCAGCGTGAGATGATCATCCCGTCGCTGCTCGCCATCATCATACCCATCGTCGTGGGTCTTGTGCTCGGTGTGGCTGGCGTGCTCGGCCTGCTCACAGGCGGTCTCGCGGCAGGCTTCACCCTCGCCGTGTTCATGTCAAACTCGGGCGGCGCATGGGACAACGCGAAAAAGATGATTGAGGAAGGCCACTTCGAGGGCAAAGGCAGCGAAAACCACAAGGCCACAATCGTGGGCGACACCGTGGGCGACCCGTTCAAGGACACCTCCGGCCCTTCGCTTAACATCCTCATAAAGCTCATGTCGATGGTGAGCATCGTCATGGCCGGACTGACCATCGCGTTCTTGTAAACATAAGTGCCTTGTTTGCGCATCGTAAATGCCATGTTTGCGATTCGCAAATGCCATGTTTACTTAAGGCAAATGCCATGGTTACGCTTCACAAATGCCATGTTTACAATCCTCAAGTGATGATGTTTTGGCTTGCAAAAATGCTTTGTGAAGAATGCAAAAATGCTTTGTGAAGAATGCAAAAATGCTTTGTAAAGGATGCAAAAATGCTTTGTGAAGAATGCAAAAATGCTGAAACGGGAACGTTTTCGCCCCAGTTTTGCATAAATATGCAAAATGGCAGAAAGATAGCTAACAGAGCCTTTTTCTTTCACAATGCACAAAACTATAGTTAAAATCAAATCACGAATCGTTAACAGTTCTTAAATACGCCCTTGTTTTGTCATTAAGCCTCTTTGAGCTCGTCAAAGAGGCTTAATGAGGCTGTCAAAGAGCCTCTTTGACAACGCAATAAAGGCACTTTCATTTTGTCAAATGCGCTTAACGAGAAACTGCATAAATATACGACCCAAAGCGTATATTTATGCAATGAATGAGAAGGCTGAATTTATTTCCTGACCATCAGATATGCGAGCCGCATCTGGTTCTTTTGCTCTTCAATCAATAGTGAGAGATATGCCGAGCCGCATCTGGTTTTTTCTGCTCTTCAATCAATAGTGAGAGATATGCCGAGCCGCATCTGGTTCTTCTGCTCTTCAATCCATTGATAGTGAGACATTCTCATTTTTCCACATCGTCGGTTCGCTCAAAAAAATTCAAATCCGCGTTTTTGCATAGCGTTGCATTGGGTGACATTAGGTGACATTAGGTGACATTAGAAAAAGCCTCTATTGTCACCCGTAAACAGCTGATTATCAGATTGCTGTCTTGTGTGGTGACAATAGTGATATTATTTTGAAGAAAAAAATTCATATAAGCGTTAACGATGAACTTTGTACATGAGGTCAAAACCTCATATTTCAGATTTCTTCCAAATGTCCCTCATCTTCGTTCTTGTCATTCAGGAAAGACAGGAACAACTTAAGGAATGCTGTCTCTTTAAAGAAGTAATTAGGGTCTTCCTCCATCTTTTCGTATATGTAAGAGAAACCAAAATTGGCGTATTGCTCCATCTTGTCAACAAGCTGGTCAACAACTTTTCGAGCAGTAATTTCGCCCTTATCCAATGCAATAAGGTCAATATCGGTTTTAGCCACAAGAGCAGCAAATATAAACTGCCGTATTTCACCATAAGATTTTCTTCCAAGACGATTTTCTTGATTACCCCAATATTGTATTGGCTGTCCGAATGACTTTATTTTAGCTTTATCCTCAATCAACGGCTTTGTCTGGTCAAAATACAAGCCTATGAAAAAGGCGATAATAAAAAGCTCATAACCCGCACCAAATATCTTGGCACGAGCTGCTTGATATGATGTTGTACCGCGTCCATAGTCGGTAAATACCTTTATGACAGACTCTTCGTAGCGTTTTTCCCACTGAGGATTGCGCTTGCTCCATAAGTCGAATAATGATTCCATAGTTATTTTATTTTTTCAACGATTGTTCTAATTGTCGCCATATTATGGCTATCAAAGTTATCTGCCTTTCTGATACGATACACACCACATGTCAACTGGTCGATTTCATTCAGGCGCAGCTGACCCTTTGTTATAAAATCCTTTGTCACAATGATACATTGCTTATTGATTTTATCTATAACATTGTAGAATCCCTCCTCTTTTGAATCGCCGAATGAAGATGTTGCCGCGTCAAAAATCAACGGATAATTCTCATCACGCTTCTGGTCTGTAAAATCAGAAATCGCAAACAACACCGACATATACATGACTGTCTCTTGAGAACCAGACGGATTCTTTATTTCCGTTCCGTTAGAGCTGTAAAGCCTAATCTCGGTAGACTCCTCAACAGTATGGCGCAAACGTATCTCTCCATGGAAGTCTTGCGCACTAAGTCTTTCCAAATACTCATTGGCACACTCCTCCAAAGCAGCAAGGAACCGGCGCAAATTTTCCTTCTTAGCCTTGCTAAAAGCCTTAGCTATCTCTTCAAACACACGATGAACGTCCCTATAGACTTTCACTTGACCGTTTTGCGGATTCAATTCATTAAACTGTTTGCGCAAATCTTCCTCTTCAGCTTTTAAGTCCTGAAGGTCGCGTTCCAATTCCACAAGACGATTTTCGGCACGTCCCTTTTGCTCGAACATCCCCTTTATGTCAAGAAAACTCTTTTGCAGCAACTCCTCTGACACATTACCAGCCTGTATCAGTAAGCGAGCCTTTTCGTCTTCTGTCTCTTGTTTCTTGTCTTCAACCTTCTTTAATTCTTCACGCAGACGGTCCTCAAGACTCAATCTGTCAAATATATCTGTTGAAATATGCGCAATCTGAGCTTCCTTATTTCCACCAAGACGGATACTCATATTATGCAAATCTTCGATATATCCACTTGTGAACAATTGCTTACGCTCTACAGCCGCTTTTTCCTCTTCCATTTGCAATTTGGCGGCAATATGCTTCTTATACTCATTAAGCTTATTCATCATAAAATTGTAAGCGACAGACCCTTCTGGTGCAGGGCTGCCACAAACTTTGCACACATGGTCGTGAATCATCTCCTCCATGGTCTCCTGATTGGGTAAATACCATGGCAATTCAGCTACGTTTTCCGACAACATACCACGAACCTCTTGCAAGGCTTCCTTCTTGCCCATTTCCTTGGCTTGCTCCTCAACAAAGTCTTTCTCCTGTTTTCTTTTCTCTCGACTAAAATCCGAGCATTTCTTCTTAAACTCCGTCAAAACAGAAGGGAAAGCGCATAATATCCATAATTGGTCCAACAATGCAGTATTCTTGTTTACCATACTTATGTTTGCCCTCAACTTAAGCGACTTCTCCTTCAGAGACTTCAACCGCTCACTTACTTCATTAAATCTTTCTGTTGTCTCCTGATTTTGTTCTAATTCTTCAAGTTTTGTTGAAAAAACCGACACAGAGAGTTTCTTGTCCGCTATCTCTTTTTTCTTGTTATATATATCTTCAGACACACGTTTCAACTGACTCTCAAGTATTCCTGCCTGAGTCGCTATTTTCTGGTCTGACTTACATTCTTTTTGATAAGCCTTATTAGATTTATCTTCCATCTCAGCAGAGATTTCAACCAATTTGTCAAACTCTCTCACATCAGAAAATTTATCAACAAGCTCCTTTAACGCTGCTGCATTTTGGAAAACATTAAGAGTAGACTCACCTTTGAACATGCTAAATCTTTGGATAAACGCATCAAAACATCTATCCATAAGAGTCTTTCCATTCACCACCTCACGCCCTGCACCAGTATCCTCATAACCTCGGAAAGTAATAGAAGAAGTCTTGAATGAAGTTTCCGACGTGCGCTCGAAAGTGAAGCGTTTTTCAACAATCTTTTCGCCATCATGGTCGAAAACCATTCTTACTGCAACCTCGTCGCTTTCACCAATTTCCAACTTCGACTTACGCATTTCCGATGCATTGTCAATGCTATTATTTTCCGTTGCCGTGTTAAACAGCCATTGCAAAGCCTCAAAGAAAGTTGTCTTGCCATCTCCATTATCGCCAATGATAAGTGTCAGCCCTTCAGTGAATTCAAATTTATTCTCTCCATAGTAACTACGGAAGTTACATATAGATATTTCCTTTATTATCATACGTTTCTCTTTAAATATTCTGTTACTTCTTTGTAAATCTCTTTCTCTGTTGCTTGTTCTGCTGAACGTTTGATTATCTGAGCAACAGCGCTGACAACAACATTGTCAGAATCAATAGCTTGGTATATTGATGTAACTTCGGCTGGATTATAATCGCCAAATTTCATCAAGTCGGGGTCTGTAAGAACAGCCTCAAGCATCTTGTCGTTATTTGAAGTATATGCCATATATTTTTATAAAATTGTTATGTTGTAATATGTAGTAATATCATCAAGTTCGGTGTAAGTGAAGTCTGCATTCTCTGATAAGGATGCAAAATCCCTCACACGTCGCATCTCCATTTCGAGTAGTTTGCGCTCCATGTTATAACTCTCTGATGCGGAATTGATCATAGGCGCAACAATCAAGTCATGGATTACAGCATGGTATTTATCTTTGTGTTTTCGCAGGATTCTACCTCTGCGTTGTATGAATTGTCGAGGATTGCCTGTACTTGCACAGAATATCGCCATCTCACTGCGTGGAACGTCCACGCCTTCATCAAGACATTTCATAGAAGTAAGAACTTCCAAATCACCATTGGCGAAATCCTCAAGAATCTTATTTCTGTTTTTCGACGAGGAAGTGAACTCACATACTGTTGTTGTGCGGCTTATGCCCTTCACTATTTCAGTATACCTATCTATAAGGTGCTGTGAAGTTTCATCCTCACCTACTACATCCTCCACATCGAAAACGTCTGACGTTTCATCAGGTTTGTTGCCTTCCGGTACATAAACCAAGGTGTATTTCAAATTCCCCTTTTCCTCATACCTTTGCTTCAAGATGTTGCGGAAAGTTTCTTCCTTATTCTTTGCCTTATGTATTATACGCTTTCGCTTCAACAACAAAGCCATAAGTATGTCATCTCCTTGCGGAAAAGACGAACTGTCGTAATTGAAATATTTAGCCAACTGCAATGATATCCTTATGTACTCTGCCATTTCTTCATCATCCAAATATACCACATGAGGATAATAATAATAACGGCACAAGAACCCATTGTCTATGGCCTCACGCATGGAATATTCAAATGTAAAGCCCCTCTCGCTTCCAAAGAAATCAGCCAGTCTGCTGTTTGCCGTATCGTCGTACTGACGGTTGGGAGTTGCCGACAATCCTATGCGACGGAGATACTTTATGCCATCGAGCCTGTCAAGGATTCTGCCAGCACCCATATTATGAGCCTCATCAGCGATAAGAAGAGTTTGACTCATAGAAAAGCCATTCAAGGTATTGAATACATAGGCACGAGCAAATGAGGAATAGGTTGAAATGATGATAAAAGAGTCGTCGCTATCTGAATAATTGAAAGTTTCCTTCAAATGCAAAGCCTCAATCTCATCCTTCCATCTTCTGTTGCGAGAATATACTTTATAGGTATTCTTGAAATTGAACTTACGGCATTCTTCAACCCATTGCTCAACCAATGTTTTAGTCGGCACAAGTATTATTGCCTTGTAATAGCCCTTGCGCTTGTAAATCTCCAACAGACAATTAAGCGATGTAATGGTCTTGCCCGTACCCGTAGCCATGGCAAACAGACCACGCTGCTTGTTGTTCTTCCAATTCTCAAAAGCCTGTCTCTGATAGTCGCGCGGACCTGACGGATAAGGAAAATGGGGCAAGAGATCGTATTCATAATCATGCACACCACACTTCTCCTCATTCATTTTTTGTACCTCCTTTTCAGCCTTTACTCTTTTCAACTTACGTTCCACGTCAAGCAACTCGTCAATATCCTTATCTTTAAAAGACGAGGTTATTGCTGTTTCAAGTTTGTCTGCCGACAAATACTCAATACCATTCTTCTGACGGTTCATTATAGCGTCAAACTCCTCACGCTGGTTTTGAATCCGCTTGCGTATCATCACGTCAAGCGAGTCGCTACGGTCGATCTTTATCTCCTCAAGATTATTGAACAGTCCGCTTATTGTGAAATTGGCAGACCCCGTGAACGATGTCACGCTGTCGCCATCACGAAATTGTCCCGACTTGGTGTGGGCTATGCCCTTACGGTTGCGTGGACGGATGATACGAATATCAATACGCTTGTGGTGGATAAGGAAGGCCAGACAGTCGAAGAACTGCTGCTGATACTCGTCAAAAGTCTGTCGCAAAGACTCGAAATCCGTCAAGTCGAAACAGTCAATAACCGTTCCATTCACTCCCTTGTTTATAGCTTTCTTGTCAGCTTCCGAAACTATCTGGTTTATAACAAGGCGCATTCTTCCACCATTCGCAATGAAAGTAGCAAAGCCCTCTGCAAGCACACTTATTGCAGCTGAGCTAAAATAGCCCAACTGCAAATCAAACTCATCGCTGTTCCTCAACCCATCGTTGAAGAACTTCTCTGGCGAATTGTATTCCCCAGGGCGATATGTGCCGTCTTCTGCCCAATCTACCTCGTATAGCATAAACCTAAGTTCTTTTAGATGAAACAATTAGTGCACAATATCTCGTCGCCAAACAAGTCGACAAGTGTAGTGCCTTTTTGCTTTGTGCGGTTTTCCTCCTGTCGTTTTATGATGTCGAGCTTTATCTTTCTTATTCGCTCTGGCTTGATTAATTCAGCAAGACTCTCACCTTGATTCCAAGTATAACCGTCCTTCTCAAACTCCATTGCCTTCTTATAGAGGTCGGGATGCTGCTCATAAAGCCATATCCACTCTATCTTCTGCTGGAAGAAACAGAAGTAGCAGCCCGAACGGCTTCTGCAATAAGTGCCTGTCTTGCCGTCCACCTCAAAAGGAATTTCCTCATAATAGGCTGGCACTCCTACTCCACTCTCGCGCAAGAGTCGGAAGATGTCGTCCTTGACAAGCACCTCATCATTGTCAATCAAAGGAAAGCTATCGAGTTTGCCTATTGGATATTCCGTTGTCTTCAAGTATTCAAACACCACATGATTGAACAGCTTAACGTCAATGTCGAGCAAGGCGTTCAACTTCTTGGAATAATAGAACTGCTTGGAAATCGGGCGTTTCAACACTTCCATTATGTCCTCACGCTGATAATCCTTGCACAGACTGTCATACAAATCTATTATTTGCTCCTGCTGGTCGTTGTGAAGCACTTTGTTTATAACATCAATACTCCATATGTTGCGGCGGAAAGGGAAAACAGCCTGAATGTTAGGCTTGGAAGATATATAGCCGTCACGATCCTCGTCGCCACGTATTCCGACATACGACACAGCATAGTCGTCGCCTACATAACGCTCAAATTCTGCAAGTTTCATTTTTTGAGTGCACCATCTTTGTTGCGGCGACGGAAGGAATCCGCCTGTTGCTTTAAGAAAATGCTCAAAGGGAGTTGGCTCCGGACTGCCTTCAGCTGCTCGAAGCCTTTTTATAGTTCCCAAATATGCTGACAATCTTTCTATCAGCAACTCCGTCTCTGCCAGCTCGCATCCCGTGTCGGAGTTGTAGTATTCTATTTTCAATTGAGGATATTTCTGTTTAAGGTAGATTGCAAGGGCTGCACTATCCTTTCCTCCAGAAATTCCAAGAATATGTCTTACGTTCATTTTGCCATTTTTTTGTTTAACACTCTCAACAATGTGCATATTGCCACATTATCGTTGTCGGTATTTGCAAGAGCCTCATCCAATAGTTTCTCCAGCTCGTCAGCTTTACTCTCTTCTGTCTTAGGCAGTCGGAATGTCTGCGACGAGAGGTTTTTGCCCCTTGTAGCCACCATGTCGACAGAGAAGCATTCCTCGTTGTCGTTGGCAGCTATGCCCATGCGTGAGATGTCAGAATATTTCTCGCATTCACGCAAAAGCGTCACAAGATTGTGCACAAGCTTTTCTTCCTGATCATCGCGCAGACGCTCAAGAGGCTGCTCCAACGCTGTGTAGCAGATTGACTGATACCATTCCTTGCGATTGTCAAACTCTGCCATTATGTGATTATAGAATTCCTTCAGTCGGTCGGTAAGCAAATGCTCGTTGACAGAGGCGAATCGTTGGCGTATTTCAACTACATACTCTGAATAGTCATATTCCTCGATACTGAGGGCATCCAAGATGCTGGATTCTATACGGTCGATCAAGTCGTTGTAGCATGAGCGCAACTCTCTTACCGCACGATTCACAACATAGCAGAACTCCTCCACCTTTTCCCTTTTCTGCAAAGCTATCTTGTCGAAGCCCAATGCTTCGGGTAGGTCCTCAAAGAAAGTCTTTTCTGGGTCCTTAGCCACGGCAAGCGTGTCACGGAAACGCGCGGTCTGCTCATGATTGAACTTTCGTGTATGCTTGGCGTAATCGTTGAGCTGCCGGCTATAGAAGAAGAAGAACGGCTTTATGGTCTCTACAAAGTCATCGCTCTTCACTTCTCCAAGCGCTTTGACGTTCAAAAACTTGCGATACTGATTGAATATATCCATACGCACTCCCGTCACATCAAGTGCCTTGATGCTATAGTCGGATGAATGTTTCTGAAGCAGCTCGAAGAATTCCATGTTCACGTTCGGAATATATGCCCCTCCATTGCCATACAGCGAGTATTCCTGTTTCTTTATGTACAGATACGTCGGAATCCAGAAATCAAGAAAACCTTGTTTCAGCTTATATGGACGCGCTGACAGAAGCTTTATAAGCTCCGATATCTTACGCGGCTTATTGGTTGTTGAAGCCAAGAATTCCTCGCAAGCATCCCACAACGGCTTAATACCTTCATTAGAGGGCTGACTCGCAAAAGCGCCATCTGCATGAAGTCCGGTATGTTTCAACAGAGAATAATAAATGGTTTTCTCTGGCGGGAACTTGTCTTTGGCAAATCCGAAGTCAATCTCATTCCCTTGGTTGAGCATCGCCGTGAGATATTTCACACGCGCACTTGATATTGAACCGCTCAACTTGTGGCGGTTGAAAAGTTCGTTGTTCATTACTGGTGTCTTATGATACACCGTATTGCAAACAAACGAAAGGAGTTCGTTGAACATACGGAAGGTTTTCACCTCCACATCCTTGCCACCGAATATCCATGTCACGTCGTCGCTATATGAGAACAATGCCTCGCTGAGCGACTTGTCCAACAGCACTTTTTCATATTCCAAGAGATTCTTCACCTCTGTTATTGCCACATGGTCTGACTTGTCAAGAAGCACCTTGCTGAGAATGTAGTTGTACTTCTCAATCAAGTGCAAATGGTCTACAAGCTCATCCGTATTATTAAAACATGCAAACACTATTGCATTGCCACACTCAGCACTCAAAGCAAGCGTGTCATTCACAATATCCTTCTTCGACGAGAATATAAGCTGTATGTAACCATCGGTGTCTCCAGTAGGCACTTTGTCCTGACCCTCCTCCAATATCTCATATTCAAAATAGCGTGGAGTGCCCTTCTGGAAATAGCACATTTTGACTGGAGCAATCTTCTTGAAGCAATAGTTGCGTATCTCGTCAACATAATTCACGGGACGGCTCACCACGAGTCCTGCCTTTCTTATCTCATCCTCGATGTTCACGTCTGTTCCGTCAAAGAGAATATACCGCAATTTGTAGCTTGCAAAACGAATTATCTTGTACTGTTCAAGCAAGCAGAGTATGTGAGGAGCGTCTTCCACTCCGAGTGCCATGCTTACATAATTGGCAGTTTGCTCCCTCGTCATCTTGAACGAGGAATTGCCAAGTAGATTTAGCAGCCCTATGGTCTTTACTATCTTTATTGCCCCAAGCAGTTCGTTCTTGGTCTCCCATGCTTGCCCCTCTACACGTTCAAGAGCCACCTGCATAGAACTCCATTGCATTGAGTCGGCATTGGCATCCTTAAGATAAGAATAGAAATTCTGTAAAATATAGTCGTAGCAATTGGCAATGCCGTAGAAGCCATTCTGGTATTCACTCAAAGAGTTGGCACCCTTTGCACTAAGAAACGAGAACAGCGAACGCTCATTCTGCCCATAACGCTGTATAGCCTGTGTTATGGCGTAAGCCGAAAACGGCTCCAACGGATAAAGGGCATTTGCCGTGGTCGAGGTGAAACTATCCGACACAAACTTTGTTGTCTTGGCAAGCTGGCACAACTTTTCCATATACTCGGCGTTAACACCAACATTGTTTTTTGCATTCAGTTGAGTGGAAGCAAGATACAGCAACTGCTCTACTGGCTCTATAAACACAAGTTCCTTGAAGCGTCCCTTCACCTTGGTCCATTCCTCCTTCTGCAAAGCAGAGAGCCTGCGAGCGTAAGCACTAAAGTTCTGATGAAGAGTGGTGACAAGAAGGATTTGCCTTGTTGGAACATTCACAAACTCAGCTAGCTTCTGCATGAAATACAACTCCTGCTCAGGATTGTTCTTCGCAGCATGTTCAAGCACCTTGCCAAACTCATCAATGAATATCACGAGGAACTTGCCTTGCTTCTTGGCTTGGTTGTAAATCTCGCGCAATCGGTCAAGCACATTGTCAGCCGTTCCGTCGACCGACAACTTGTCACGCATCAACGATACAAAGTCTTTATAGTCGCCTACTATCTTCAGCACATCAAACTTTGCTTTTGCCGACAAAGTCTGCGGATTCAGAAGACTGTAGGAACCATTACTCTGCAAATCCTTCTCCAAGGCAAGCAGAAAGCTTGACTTGCCCGTGCCATACGATCCGATAATCGTGAACGAATGAATGCCTGTGCGATAGCCATCCACAAGTCCAGATGCCACATCACGTGCATTAGGGGTAACTATATACTGGAAGTTCTTGCTTAAGCCTTCCTCTATATTTGCCGACAAACTAAACTGCTGCATTTTCGTAGTATCTGTTAAGTAAATCAATGGGTTCTATATTCTTGCCTTCCTTGAAAAGAAGCTGGCGTATTCCTGCGTTGTCGCTGTACTGCAAGTATTCGGAATATTCAACACCTATCTGCTGCATCATCCCTATCACTTCAATATCGGTCATGCAAAATATTAGTCCAACATTCTGCAATATGTCATACGACACAGTACGGTCTTCGCCTTTCATCTTAAGGATGGCGTAAAAGAATATCTCCAAAGGTACAGAACGTTTTCCGTCGATGTTGAATGCAAAAGACTTGTCCGATTTGTCGTGCCTTATAAGATTCAAGTCGATCAGAAGAGAAGAATAGTCCTCATACGACTTGGGACTTGAAGGCTGAGCATAATTCTGAGTCAGTACGCCAAAGTCCTTGCCCACCGTATTTACGTTGAATTGTTTATACTTATCCTCTTCCGTCATCAAGCGTTTCACATAATTCTGCATTTGCTCCTTGTCAAACTGCTTGCGCTCTTTCTGGTAACGAAGAAACAAAATATTATAGAGAGTGGCTTCTTGTGTTGCAACAAGAAGGAAATGAAGAAGCCATAACGTGCCAAGACTTTCTATATATCTGTCTTTCCCATTTTCTTTATCTAACAAATAATTGGCTATCTGCGTAGGCTTGTCTTGTTCGGTCAATCCCAAAACCTTCAACCAATAGCGTATTGAGGCGACCATATTCTTGCCTACTCCCAACTCTACAACTGAGTTGGGGTCGTTGAAGTTATTACCCTCAACAATATAATCGTATCCCTTTATAGGCCACAACATCCTACATGGAAATGACTCATGACCTGAGAAAACATATTTTTTGTACATAAAGATCCTGACGTTCTTCATTATGTCTCCGACAGAACCCAAATATCAGAACTGTTTGACCTGAGTTATCATTCATGGCTCTTAAAAACAGAATGCGTGGGTTCTTTCCCCTTCGCTCGTTCCGCAAACCGTAGGCCTTCGCATTGCCCAATCACAGAAACGAGCAACTGCAGAAAGCCCACGCATAATTTATACTATATAATCACATACGTGGGAAGCCGTACACACACATACCCGTTGCAAAACGAGACGTATGTATACGACAACCCACGGCAGGATATACAATATACCTACCGTGGACATCTACGTTGCCATCTTGTCTTCTGTGATTTGTAAAGTTGCGAAGTTTACGGTTTGAAAGACAAGCGTCAAGTAAACGCCCTATTTATAAAAGTCAGCACCCGCCCGCTTATTTCCCTTTTGGGCTTTCTGCATGACAGATACCGAATGCAAAATTACTGATTATTTCTTTAATTTCAATACCGTTTTTCTCTTTTTTCCTTTTCTGCTTATACAAATACAAATTTTCTCACTCTACATTTTGTTATCTTCCACAATTATGCTTACCTTTGAAGCAGTATTGCAAATACCTAAAACAAAATGAAAGACTCAATTATAAACTATGAAATTGCCTTTGCTAATTTCACTCAAAAGATAAAGAAAATGACTGTTGGAAACATCAAGAAGACAGGCATAAAGAAAATAGCTAAGCCTGTGTTGTTATTGGCTATAATAAAAGGTATCGAAAATGGCACTTTTAAACAGAATAGCTTTGAATATGAGCAACTTGACATGATATACGAAGATATTTTCAAAAAATATGCAGACATGGCAAAACAGACAGAACACACACCTGCTTATTATCCTTTCTATTATCTACAATCAAGCGACTTCTGGAAACTTAGTCTACTCACACCTAATTCTGAAAGAAAGACATCGACACCTTCTGCCAACTGGATTCGCCGAAATATTGAATATGCATATATAAACCCTGTATTATGGGAAATGTTGCAACTAAAAGAGTATCGCAGTAAACTTGCCGAATTTATCATTGAGGAGAAAATAAAGACCGCCACGGCACGAAGTCGCAGCATTATGAGAATATTGCTCAACTGGCTTGTGGCTATATAGGGATATTACCCCAGTTCGGGATAACCGAGTGTCTTATACAATATAAATGCAGCGTGAATACGCCTCCTCCCATGCCATTAGTAGTGGGTAATAACAGAAGGCTGAAAGAATTTGTTTTGCCCTTAGAATAGTGACAGCTGTTTGGTGTTTTCGATGCAACTTCCATCGAAATCGTCGATGGTGCGAAGAGGATGCGAGAAGTCCTTAGTTCAGCAGTATGTGCAATTTTTGCACATACTGAATCTTGCTGCAATTCAGCGGTTTCAAAGATGTTCTTTAAATGTTTTGTCACAACGCTACGGTCTACATCAAACAATTGGGCTATTGCTTTTTGAGTAGCCCACACTGTCTCGTCCTTATACAGAACCTGTATTCCGTCTTCCTTGCCTTCCGCCATAAAGGTAAGAACCTCTGCCGTGCTATTCCTTATTTCTTTTTTTTTGCCATATCATTTACTCTGTTTCTTCCTCATTTGTGTTTTCAGATATTGGCGCAAGCCCCAAATTCTTCAAGAACTGTTCAACATTGGCGGTGTTTACCTTTGCCATATTGCCCTCTGCAATATAGAACTTGTCGAACGACAGTTTCTCGCCGTTCTCGTCCTTGAAGGCATCGCCCTCAAACTCCGAGTCCTTAAACACGTCATTCCACAGATAGAAGACAACCTTGCTGACAAACTTGTCTGCCGTTATCACGCCGTCCTTTGCCTTGCAAAAGAAATAGCCGAGTTTCTTGTCCTCCGAATAAGTGGCTTCATACACACGGTCGTTGATAGCCGAGAGAAACTGCCACCAGTCGTACTTGCAGCCGTTCACCTCTATCGTCCAGCCTTTTCCAGCATAGAATCATTTAAAATAATTTTGAACACCTACTTATGCTTAATTTGCACCAATATAGAACTCTTGATATTTTCTTCAAGCCCATCTATTCTTAGCCTCCCTTACCCAAGAGGAAATCGGAGAGGCTCATCATCAGAATGCCCTCTTCATTATACCCCGAATGATATCTATCCCCTACAATAATCAGTTTGCGGAAGCCGTCGTTTACATTCAATAAAGAAGCCTGCTCCTGATCTACCTTCTCCTTATCAGGCAAGGCGAAAGCCGACTGGATATAGAGGCGTTCATCATGACGGTTCACCACGAAATCTATCTCAAGATTCTGGCGCTGCAGCTTGCCATTCTCATCTCGCCTAAAACTCTCAACTACGCCGACATCCACGCCATAGCCTTGTTTGCGAAGCTCGTTATAGATAACATTCTCCATAATATGAGTGTATTCTATCTGTCGGAAATCAAGAACTGCATTTCGGATGCCGATGTCCTCGAAGTAATACTTGGTTCCAGCGCCAATGTACTTGCGACCTTTCACATCATAGCGCAATGCCTCGCTGATAACGAAGGAATCCTGTAGGTATTCCAAATACTTGCTGATAGTATTAACACTTATATCTACTCCACCAACCGACTTGAACGTATTGGAGATTTTCAAGACATTGGTACAAGAACCTATCGTAGATGCAAGAAGACGTACCAATTCTTTCATGCCCTCAGGATTCTTCAAGCGATTACGATCTAATACATCTTTCAGATAAACGGTCTCATAAATCTCTCGAAGATAGTTCTGCTTGGCTTCAGGGCTTCCCATCTGTACAACGGCAGGCAAGCCACCATAAAGATAGTAAGTTTCCAAAGCTTGTTGCATCTCACCACCCACAACTTCATAGTATTCAGAAAAGCTCAATGGATGAATGCGGATTTCCCAACCTCTGCCTCTGAATTCTGTGATTACATCCTTTGACAAAAAACGAGCATTGGAACCTGTAACATACACCTCAGCATTCTCCACATGGAGATAAGAGTTGAGCACATCCTCAAACTCCTTTACCATCTGGACCTCATCAAGAAGAATGTAATACTTCTCCTTATTAACTATCTGAGCATCTATATACTCTAAGAGCGCATCTGGGTCACGGAGCTTCCTGTTTCTGCGGTCTTCAAGATTTACTTGTATAATATGATTTTCCGTAACACCTCTTTCAAGCAAATGCTTGCGGAAGATGTTGAAGAGAAGGAAGGATTTACCACATCGGCGGATGCCTGTGATAATCTTTATCATCCCATTGCCTTCGGCAGAGATGAGCTTATTTAGATATTCCTTGCGTTCAAAATACATCATTCGTTGAAAATTTTTGTGTCAAGACACATATTTTTGCAGCAAAAGTACACTTTTTACTTGATAATGCCAAAGTTTTTAGAGAAAAAAGGACTCACCCGATAATCCCCAATGTTTATCGGGTGAACCTATCCGCCACACCCATTTTTCCCGTAATCCCAAGATAGCCG
>ULQK01023692.1_pt1 | contig 41234 bp, 37 predicted proteins | sample 1954371 | NCBI WGS metagenome assembly ULQK01 (sample SAMEA4835652, study PRJEB28245) | human gut metagenome | biome: gut microbiome; material: fecal sample | place: Denmark | collected 2008 | reverse complement strand
AATTTAAATCATGTCCAAGATTTTTTCTTTGGACAGCAGTGTAGCCAATCATAAGATTAAACAATTCTACCTTTTTTCATTACATATTAGTTGAAGCTTAAAATCGAAGAACCATCGCATAGAGCGTTTGCTTTTTATGATGTATTTTTCCATTTTAGCTACAAAAATATTACGGAAGACAGCTATAATACAGAAAAAAACAGTAACTTTGTCGTCGGTGGTTACATTATGAAAGTTACATTATGAAAGAAATATTAGAGTTTCTTCGCGATTTGGAGAACAACAACAACCGTGAATGGTTCAACTCGAACAAAGAGCGGTATCAAAAGGTTTTGAAGACATGGTACGCATTCTGCGAAAGCCTCATCAAAGAGATTGGACGTTTTGATGAAGACATCGCTCCGCTGACAATCAAAGACTGTACTTATCGCATTTATCGCGACACAAGATTCAGTAAGGACAAGTCGCCATATAAGACCCATTTCGGCGTGTTCATGGCTAAAGGAGGCAAAAAATCGATGCATGCAGGATATTATTTCCATATAGGAACGGGAGCCGGCACGGAATATCCACATGCCCACATGCTCGCTTCAGGCAACTATTGCTACGACAACAAGGCTGTAAAGATTTTACGTGAAGACATTAGTGACGAATGGGACACATTCAGCAGAAACATATTAGGTAAAGCCAACAGCATGTTTGTTCCTGACATGGAAGGAGCATTAAAGCGTGTGCCGAGAGAATTTGATTCGAACGCGCCCTATGCCGACTGGATGCGAATGAAGAGCTTTTGTTTGTCTGCCATAACTGACGACAGCTTCTTGCTGGAAGACAATCTTGCCCAACGTGTGGCTGAACTGTTCAAAACGACCAAACCTTTCATCGATTACATAAACCGTGCCGTCGACTTTGTGAAAGAGGAGATGAAAGGATGAACAACTATTTGTAAGTAGGTGTTCAAAAAAAGGAATCGCATATATGAATCTTAAGAAAAAGGTCATCATTTTCTAATCATGCAGATATTATTAGCAAACGCCAAGATAATGTTCGGCAAGACGAACAGAAAGCCGGTCTCGGCCCCACTCTTCCAAACGGTGGCCGACACCTTGGCTGCAGAAATGGCAAGAATGGACGTGGACGATTTGGCCCGGCAGCTTGATTGCAGCCAGAAGATAGCGGCAGAGAACTGGAAACGCTATCAAAACTTTATGGCAGCAGATAAGATGCCTGCCCTGCTTGCCTACAACGGGCAGGCATATAAGCATCTGCGGGCCGACAGCTTGAGCGACGGGGCGTTGGAATATGCCCAGAAGCATCTTTGGATAACATGTTTTCTCTATGGTCTGCTTCGCCCCATGGACGGCATCGTGCCCTATCGCATGGAGCATTGTGTCACGCTCGAAGCCACAAGCAACAAGCCCATAAATCAGTTTTGGAAGGACAGGCTGACAGATGTGCTCATAGGAAGCGTGAAAGCTGACGACGGCACACTTCTGCATCTCTCAACCGAGGAATATGAGCATCTGTTCGACTGGAAAAGGGTTTGTAAGGAGGTGACGGTCATTCAGCCTCTCTTCTATGTGCGCCAGAAAGACGGCAGGCTGAAGATGCAGGCTGTGTGGGCAAAGTCGTGCCGTGGAGCAATGGTGCGCTTCATCCTGAACAACCGCCCCGTCACTCATGAGGAGCTTTCAGCTTTCAGCTACGAAGGCTTTGAATTTGCTCCGCAATTGGGCGATGAAAACAATCCGCATTTTGTAAGGGAAAATGTCAAGTAAACATAATATATGAAACTTAACAAGATACATCATGTAGCCGTGATTTGTTCTGACTATGAGCAATCAAAGCAGTTCTATAAAGAGGTGCTGGGCTTGAAGATCGTGAGCGAACATTATCGTGAGGAACGCCAATCTTGGAAGGCCGACTGCTGGATGGGCGACACATACGTCGTGGAGCTGTTCTCCTTTCCCAACCCTCCTGCCCGTCCTTCCTATCCCGAAGCAGCCGGCCTGCGCCACCTGGCTTTCGAGGTGGACAATCTCGCGGCTGCTGTCTGCGAGCTCAACAGCAAGGGCGTAAAGCATGAGCCGATACGCACGGACGAATATACCGGCAAGCAGTTTGTGTTCTTCAGCGACCCTGACGGTCTGCCGATAGAACTATACGAGAAGTAAAACTAAGGAATCGATGGCCAAAGAAGTGAGGATAAACATCCAGTATTATGACTCGCCATGCGGCAGACTGTTCTTGGCTTCTTTTGCTGATAAACTATGCCTTTGCGATTGGAGCGACAACCCCTTTGCTGAGCGCAACAAACGCCGGCTTGAGAGATATCTGAAAGCCTCTTTCAAGACAGATACGACCCCTGTCTTGGAAGAGACCAAAAGACAACTCGACGAATTTTTTGCAGGCAAGCGCATGGCTTTCGACATACAGATACGTCTGGCGGGTACTGATTTTCAGCAACAAGTGTGGAACGCATTGCTAAGAATTCCGTACGGAGCAACAAAGAGCTATAAGGAAATAGCCCAATGCATCGGCAAGCCCAAAGCCGTAAGAGCCGTAGCAGAAGCCATAGGCGCTAACGGCATCAGCATCCTGATTCCTTGTCATCGCGTCATAGGCAGCAACCGTTCCTTGACGGGCTATGCGGGAGGATTGGTGGCCAAGAGAATGTTGCTCGGGATGGAGACGACAGGACATAAATGCTAAACATTTTGGCTAAGCCATCACTTTTAGGTATTGCCCAACTCACAACTAAACAGTATCTTTGTACCATAACAAACAGATAAAAGAACATGACAGAAATGACAATAACTATAATCATTGGACTTCTTGTTCCACTATTGGGAACGATGCTTGGTTCGGCTTTCGTCTTATTCATGAAAGACGAGATGTCTGCACGGTTGCAAAAAACATTGTTGGGCTTTGCGTCTGGCGTGATGGTGGCGGCGTCAGTATGGTCGTTGCTCATTCCGGCTATGGAGATGGAAGCTGACAGCGACGCATGGTCTGTAATGCCGGCAGCCGTAGGATTTCTGTTGGGCATAGGCTTCCTGCTACTTATCGACGAGCTGACGCCACACCTACATATCGGAACCGACAAGCCTGAGGGCATGCGCTCGCACCTGTCGAAGACGGCTATGCTGGCCCTTGCCGTAACCATACACAACCTGCCCGAAGGCATGGCCGTTGGCGTGGTGTTTTCGGGAGCGGAAAACGGTGCTCCACACATATCGTTAGCCGCTGCCTTTTCCGTGTCATTAGGCATTGCCATTCAGAACATACCCGAAGGCGCCATCATCTCCATGCCCATGCGGGCGGCAGGCAACAGCCGATGGAGATCGTTCGTGTTAGGCTCGCTGAGCGGAGTGGTGGAGCCTATAGGAGCCATTGCCGTACTGTTGCTTGCCTCACTCATTATGCCCGCCCTACCCTACATGCTCGCCTTTGCAGCTGGCGCCATGTTCTATGTGGTGGTGGAGGAGTTGATACCTGAAGCCTCAAGCGGCCAGCACAGCAACCTCAGCACCATAGGCTTCGCCATTGGTTTCGTGCTGATGATGGTACTTGATGTGGTGATGGGGTAAAAAAGAAAGATAATAACAAGAGAAAATAATAACAAAACAGAAATTTCACAGCTTTTAGTTAAAGATTATCAACAAATGGCGCTCAAAACATCGAAACAATTACAAAATAGACATCTTTGTGGTGTAAATGACACATCGATTATACATACACCATAATGCCATTCGCTTATAGTGAGTTGTCCAACCACCCCTTTTGCAGACAACTTATTATTAACGAATGAAATATTTAATGGGCTTAATCATAAGTAGGTGTTCAAAATTAATCGCATATATGAATCTTATAAAAAAGATTATGCTTTCAAATGCCTCTACACCCTCTTTTGGCCCGTATGCCCAGCTCTCATCGGTCGTGTAGCCCGCTACACTCCCTCTTCGGAGCTGAACATACAGACCAAAATAGAGCATAGAATCATTTAAATTAATTTTGAACACCTACTTATTATATTTTTTAGGTGCTCTGTCACTATCCTTTTTGTGTTCCGTCCTTGAGGCGGTACTTCTATCCACTCCTATGTCGTTTATCTCGATGAAGGAGACCAGCAGCAATAAGACTGCCACTTTGATGAAACAGTATAAGAACAACGTGGACCGCCCCGTAGGTGCCATTCTTTCGCTCAACACCATTGCCCACACCATCGGTTCGGCAGGTGTCGGCGCGGAGTCGATGAAGCTCTTCGGCGAGGAATACTTCGGATTGATATCTGCCATTCTGACGCTGTTGATTCTTGTGCTTTCAGAAATCATCCCCAAGACCGTCGGAGCATATTATTGGCGTTCGCTCGCCATGCCGTCGACAAAGATCATACGCGTGCTCATCTTCATCACCTATCCGCTGGTTCTGCTCTCAGAGCTAATCACAAAGGTATTCACACCGAAGAATCATCAGGCTTCTGTGAGCCGCGAAGAAGTGTCTGCGATGGTTGACGTAGGCACCACGGAGAGCATCTTCCGCGAATCGGAAAGCAAGATCATAAAGAGCTGCATCCGTCTGGCGAGTGTGAAGGCACGCGAGGTAATGACTCCATCCATAGTAGTAGAAACAGCTAACGTGAACCTTACCATCAAGGAGTTTTACGAGCAGCAGACATGGAATTTCTCGCGCATACCGGTATACGACAAGAGCAAGGATTACATCATCGACTATTTGCTGAAGGACATGGTGCTGAAGGAGTTGTCGGAAGACCAATTCGAGACAAGACTCTCCGACCTCATGCGCCCCATTATTTCTTTCAACGAGGACGATTCGGTGTATCAGATATGGGAGAAGATGCTGGAGAAGCGCGAGCACATCTCTAACATCCTTGATGAATATGGCTGTCTGCGTGGCGTGGTGTCGATGGAAGACGTCATAGAGACCATGACTGGCGTGGAGATCGTGGATGAGGATGACGTGGCTGTGGACATGCAGGCTTTCGCCAAGGAAAAGTCGCGTAAGATGTCGCAGAGGTAAAACAACAAGACACGGTCGTCATTATGCCCGTTGGTCTTCGCCATAATGATAGTTGCAGATGAGGCTGCTTAAGACAAAGAGCCATATCATCACAGCCACAAAGTTTGCTTCATGACAAAGGGAGTTAAATTCAATAATTTTTGTTAAACACAATCATATTTTATTTAATATGTTTATACCTTTGAGCAATTTTTTATAATCTAAGGGATAACATTTTTATTAAATTATACAAAAAAATATGAGAAAAGATTCTGAAAGTCCTGTTGTCAGCAACCATAATAAAGTAGGTTTCATAGGATTACTCATAACTTTAGGCATCGTGTTTGGCGACATCGGAACATCACCCTTATATGTGATGAAGGCCATTCTCCATACAGGCGAAAACATCAACGAGAGCACCATACTGGGTGCATTGTCCTGCATCATCTGGACACTCACCCTACAGACCACCATCAAATATGTATGCGTGGCTCTGCGAGCCGACAACAATGGTGAAGGAGGCATTCTCGCCCTTTACGCCCTGCTGCGCCGACTCAAAAGCAAGTGGATTTACATATTGGCTATTATCGGCGCAAGCACCTTGCTGGCTGACGGAATCATCACCCCAGCCATTACGGTTACCACAGCCATCGAAGGGCTCGAAAGCATCAGTCCCAACCTACCTGTCATCCCAATTACGCTTGGCATCATCACCATTATTTTCTTCGTGCAACGGTTTGGCACAGAGAGTATAGGCAAGTCGTTTGGAGTGTTCATGCTGATATGGTTCCTGCTGCTGGGCGTGGCGGGAACCGTCAGCATCACGTCTTACCCGTTGATACTGAAGGCCTTCAACCCCTATTACGCAGCCATGCTGCTGGCAAGATCACCTGAATGGTTCTTGATTCTTGGTGCCGTGTTTCTCTGTACCACCGGTGCAGAGGCTCTCTACTCTGACCTGGGTCATTGCGGCAGAAAGAACATCACCATCAGCTGGGCCTTTGTAAAGACCATGCTCATTCTCAACTATCTGGGACAGGGAGCATGGGTGCTTAACCATGTGCAGACAACCTCTGCCGTGAATCCGTTCTTTGCCATCATGCCGCAGAACATGCTGTTCTTTGCCATCATCATGGCCACAGGTGCGGCAATCGTGGCAAGCCAGGCACTTATCAGCGGCACCTTCTCCATATTGAGCGAAGCCATGAACCTGCACTTCTGGCCGCGTATGCGAATAAAGCATCCTACCCATGTAAAGGGACAGCTCTATATCCCGATGATCAACCTCGCCATGTACATCGGCGTGGTTCTCATCATCCTTCTCTTCCGCGACTCCTCACACATAGAGGCAGCCTACGGACTCGCCATCACCATAACCATGCTGATGACCACCCTTCTGCTCAGTTTCTACCTGCACAGCAAGGGTGTGGCTCGAGTCTTCACTATGTTGTTTATGGGCGCCTACTGCACCATCGAAGCTATCTTTCTGGCAGCCAATCTGTCAAAATTCCTCGCAGGCGGATGGTGTACGATGCTCATTGGCGGGATACTGTTCCTCATTATGTATGTATGGGTTAGGGCCATAAAGATACGCCGCCATTACATCAGCACCAAACCCCTGGACAACTATTATCAGATTATCTCTGACATAAAGGCCGACGAGAGCATCCCAAAGTATGCTTCCAACCTGGTCTATGTAAACCATGCAGGCAAGGAAGGCACCGTAGACGACAAGCTGCTCTACTCCATCATCAACAAGCAGCCGAAACGTGCTGACCATTACTGGCTTATCAACATGGAGTTTGTAGACACTCCAGACACGCTGGAGTATGGTTGCGAGACATTGATTCCCGACACTCTCTACAGCGTAACCATGCACATAGGCTTCCGCATAGAACCTCGGGTGAGCCTCTATCTGCGCCAAGTGGTGGAAGACCTTGTGGCTGACGGGAAGGTAGATCTGAGAAGTGCCTATCCTTCGCTCCGCAAGAACGGCATTTTCGGCGATTTCCGCTTCATCATCATCCACCGAGTCTATTACCCCGAGAGTTCCGACAACCGGCAACAGAACCTGCTGATGAGCATCTACGCCCTCATCAGCAAGATAGGAATTGATGAGCCAAAGGCATTGGGTCTCGACACATCCATGGTTGTGGTAGAACGTGTGCCGCTAATAATCAATCATCGTAACAACAGCATAAGGCGCATCACCCACATGATGAAAAATTAGTGAGAGTTGATGTTTTGAACGTAATCCACACTACAGGTATGGTCACTGTGAAGGAGATGATGTCGCTCACAGCCTGACAAATCTTCACTCCAGACAACCCGAAGAAACGAGGGAGGACAAGGATGAGAGGAAGCTATAGATAAAGGCCGAAACACAGGTTCAGTTCATATTTTTATTGTCAAGATGTCGTTTATATTGGTGAGATAATTTCTGCTCCTATACTCACATTTCACCTTCCATGCCTGACACTCTGTGCCTTCTACGGCAAGGTGCAGGGTCTTGACACCATACCTGTGGTTTATGTTGTCGAGAGTGTGCATGAGATTGTTACGCTCCTTGAGCTTGGGAGAGGTCAGGAAGAGGTCGAGTTGGAGCGGACTGTCCTGACAGATGTCGCTCAAGACGACACCCGATTTCTTATACATGATGCCTGGCACATAGATCTGCTCCAGACATCGCAAGGCTGCTGAGGTGATGGTCTGGGTGTCGGATGAGGCTGTGAGAAGGGTTGATGTGGCGGCGTTGCCATACTGCTGCAAGTCCTCGCGAAAGCGGTTGCTGCTCACAAACACGGTTATGGTCTTGCAAACGCAGCTCTGGGCCCGCAGCTTGTTGGCACAGCTCGCGGCAAAGGAGGCCACTGACGACTTAAGGTCAGCCATCTCGCTTATCATGTTGCCGAAGCTGCGACTGGTGCAGATAGTCTGTCGGCGGAGCACCTCGCTGGTGTCGATGCACGGAACGCCGTTAAGCTCTAACCAGGTTTGATGGCCAGGCTTGTGAAAACGCGCTTTCACCCACGCCTCGCTCTTGTCAGCAAACTGTAAAGGGGTGCAGATGCCGAGACATTGAAGCTTCTCAAGGGTGCGGCGCCCTATGCCCCACACGTCGGCAAGATCGAAGAGCTCAAGGGCCTTGCGACGCTTGGCATCGGTGTCGATCATGCACACGCCGTTGTAGCCCTTATATTGTTTAGCAAACTTGCTGCCCATCTTTGCAAGAGTCTTTGAGGGAGCAATGCCTACGCTCACGGGAATGTCGGTACAGAGCTTTATGCGGTCACGCACACCGCGCATGAACGCCACGAGGTCGTGGTGGCGTTCGTAGCCGCTGAGGTCAAGAAACGACTCGTCTATGCTGTAGTTTTCGACATGCTGAACGCTCTTGCGCAACAAGCTTATAACGCGCTGGCTCATGGCTGCATAGAGCTGCATGTTGGTGGAAAAGAGCTGAACGTTGTAACGACGCACAATGTGCTGAACCTTGAAAATGGGGTCGCCACGATGAAGCCCACACGCCTTGGCTTCGGGTGTGAGCGCCACTATGCAGCCGTCATTGCTGGAGAGCACACAGACAGGCTTGCCTTCAAGCCCCGGGTGAAAAACCTTCTCTACAGAGCAGAAGAACGAGTTGCAGTCGACAAGTGAATACATTTTTTATTGATAAGAGGAATCCAATTTTTATTGATAAAAGGAAACCAATTTTTATTGATGAAAGGAATCCGATGGATCTTTATTAACCAGGCTTACCCCTGATAGAGGTTCTCTAATGAGGTTTGTGTATGATATAACTGACGGTTCCCCAGATGCTGAAGGAATCGTCGGCGGTCACTTTTATCTCAGGATAATCGGGATTGGCAGGTATGAGCCATCCCGTGCCGTCGCGCATCTCGAAACGCTTCAAGGTGTACTCGCCGTTCAGCTCACACACAGCCACCTCGCTTGGCAACGGGTTGCGATTGCTCTTGTCAACGATGACGATGTCGCCAGAACAGATGCCGGCATCAATCATGGAGTTGCCCTCCACGCGTATGAGGTAAGAGGCTTCAGGACAGGGGCAAAGCATCTGTAGCAGTTCTATGCTTTGCGCCTTCTCGTCGTTGTCGAGGGGCACAGGAAAGCCTGCCACAATGCCTATATCGAACACGTTGATGTTCATGGTCTTAACCATGGTGGCGGGATAGACGGCACCAAGCTTTGAAAGAGACGTTTGCTCAAAGACAGACCGTTCTTGCTCTAAACCCGAAGGCTCTTGTCCCAAGCCTGCATCTCCTTGCTCCAAGCCTGAAGGCTCTTGCTCAGCTCCAGCCATTTCTTGTGCTATGCATTTTTTTATAAATTCGGTCTTTGGCTCGTGGTCATCAATAAACCGTGCCATCTCGCCCGAAGCTCTGAACGTGTATAAGCGGCTTTGTTCCTTGGCACGAGGTCTTCCTGCTCCAAGCCTTGCACCTCCATGTTCTTTCTTTGTTATATTGTCTGCCATAACGTTACATTATATCTTTAAATATGACTATGCAAATAAATATGACTATGCAAAGATAGCAAAAGATCTTGATAAACGTATTACGTTTTTCAAAAAAATATTTACTTTAACTTTCAAGCTTTGTTACCATAAGATGCGAAACAGGCGTGGTAAGTTGTTATTTTCCAACACAGAAATTATAATAATTGCAGATTTTTGTTTACTTTTGCAGATAGAAAGAGTTATAGATTCAAGCAACAAGAAATTATGCCATTAAGAATTCCAGACAAACTGCCCGCGATAGACATCCTGAAGAAAGAAAACATCTTCGTAATGGACGACACGCGAGCCATGACACAGGATATACGCCCACTGAAAATTGTGATTCTGAACCTCATGCCGCTGAAAATAACGACAGAGACAGATCTCATTCGACTGCTGTCTAACACGCCGCTGCAGATAGGAATAGACTTCATGAAGCTCAAAAGCCACACGCCAAAGAACACACCTATAGAACACATGATGATGTTCTACCGCGATTTTGAGGAGATGAAAGACGAGAAATTTGACGGCATGATCGTGACGGGAGCGCCCATTGAGCTATACAACTATGAAGACGTGACCTATTGGGACGAGATCACGCAGATCTTCAGTTGGGCACGAACACACGTCACCAGCACGCTCTACATCTGCTGGGCAGCACAGGCTGGATTATACTATCATTACGGCGTGCCAAAATACACTCTCGACAAGAAGATGTTTGGTGTGTTCAGCCAGAAGACGCTACAACCGCACCTGCCTATCTATCGCGGTTTCGACGACTTTTTCTTTATGCCGCAATCGCGACACACGGAGGTGCGCAAGGAAGACATTCTTGCCAACAAAGACCTACAGCTCATTGCCGAAAGCGACGAGAGCGGCGTGGGAATGGTCATGGCGCGAAACGGACGTGAATTTTTCGTGACTGGACACATGGAATATTCGTCCATGACGCTCGACAAAGAGTATCGACGCGACTATGGCAAACGCTCTGACGTGGAAATGCCCAAGCACTATTATGCTGACGACGACATGGAGCGCGGTCCTGTGGTTAGATGGCGTGCACATGCAAACCTGTTCTTTAACAACTGGATAAACTATTATGTCTACCAGGAAACCCCATACGACATTAACAAGATTGGATAAACATATCTATGCGTGAACTTGAAATATTAGCCCCTGCAAAGAACCTTGAATGTGGAATGGCGGCCATCGAGCATGGTGCCGATGCCGTGTACATAGGTGCTTCACACCACGGAGCGCGTGCCGCAGCAGGCAACAGCGTGGAAGACATTGCTAAATTGTGTGCCTACGCCCACTCGTTCCTTGCCCGCGTCTATGTGACGCTTAACACCTTGGTCTATGAAGGCGAGATGGAGAGTGTGCTGGCGTTGGTGCGACAGCTTGCCGAGGCAAGGGTTGATGCGTTGCTCGTGCAAGACATGGGCATCGTGGGCCGAATTGCCAATTGTGCCGACGACGACCCTCTTGCCTATTTTAAAACACGTCTGCACGCAAGCACACAAACCGACAACCGCACAGCCGAGAAGGTGAGATGGCTGCACGACGTTGGCTTTGAGCGCGTGGTGCTGGCAAGAGAGACACCGCTACAGACCATGCGCGACATCCATTCTCAAAACAAGGGCGTGGAGCTGGAGGCTTTTGTGCACGGCGCGTTGTGTGTCAGCTTCTCCGGATTGTGCTACGCCTCGCAACATTGTTTTAAACGTAGCGCTAACAGGGGCGAGTGTGCGCAACTGTGCAGAATGAAATATTGCCTCGTCGACAGCAAGGGACACGAAATAGAGCACGACCGACATCTGCTCTCGCTGAAGGATATGTGCCAGATAGAGAACCTTGAGGACATGGCTGAAGCGGGCATCAGTTCGTTTAAGATTGAGGGCCGACTGAAGGACCTTGCTTATGTCAAGAACGTGGTGGCAGCTTACAGTGAGGCGCTTGACAAGATTGTAGCAAAGCACCCCGCCAAATACAGACGTGCCTCTATTGGCACCAGTCACCACTCGTTTGTGCCTGACCTCACAAAAACGTTCAACCGCGGATACACATCCTATTTTCTTCACTCGCGCCAGCCAAACATCTCGTCGCCCGACTCGCCTAAGGCTATGGGCAAGTATATTGGGCGCGTAAAGGAGATCAGGGGCAACTCGTTTAACGTGGCAACCGTAGAGACGCTTGCCAACGGCGATGGCCTGTGCTTCATAAACGCCGACCGCGGGCTCGTGGGCTTCAGAGCCAACAAGGTGGTGGGCAACAGGGTCTACCCGTTTAAGATGCCAAAGACGCTCGAGGCTAGCGTGGCGCTCTACCGCAACAGCGACCAGACGTTCGACAAGGTGTTGGCTTCTGAAAGCGCGGAAAGGAAAATTGAGATCAGCATGAGGCTTGGTGCAACAGCAGCACACATAACGCTTGAAGCTGTGTGCAAAGAGACTAACGGCACAGCAGACCTCAGCTTTTCTCCGCTTGCGGCATCTGTGGTTTTGGACAACACGTTTGACGCAGCAAAGAAACCACAGAAGGACAACATGGTTACACAGCTCTCAAAACTCGGCAACACAGCTTATGTGTGTCACGATGTGGAGGTGGAACGTGAGGCAGAGCAACTCTTCATCCCGTCAAGCATGCTGGCCACGTTAAGACGTGAGGCCGTGGATGAGCTTGACAAAGCCATTGCCGACAGGGCGCTCCGTCGCGGCGAAAACAAGAATATGAGCAACGGTAAAACCATAAACAACGGTAAGAGCAATATTGCGGATGCACCATCGTTCTATAAGGACGGCTATCTTTACAACATCGCCAACAAAGATGCAGAAGCATTTTATCGTGCAGCCGGCATGAAAACCGTTGTGCCCGCTTTTGAAACGACGGAACCTAAGGATGCGAAGATCATGCAATGTAAATATTGCATCCGCTACGCCCTTGGCCATTGTGTTAAGAACGGCGGCACACAGCCCACATGGCAAGAGCCGTTGTTTCTCGTCTTGGGAGACGGTCGACGCTTCCGATTAGAGTTCAACTGCGCCAACTGCCAGATGAACATCTATGCCGGCAAGCCTTAACGAAATGAGCTTAAGACAGGGCGGCTGTCCTTGTTTGCAAGCTTAAGGAAAAAAACAAAAACAAGCCTTGAGGAAATCACAACAGGCTTTAAATGAAAAAAAGGAAATGAAGAAGCAACGTTTTGCCATAATTGCATTTTTTGTCACGCTTGTCGTGTCGCTCCTTACCAGTTGCTACCATGAGAAGGACAGACACGGGGCGAGTCGGCAGGTGTATAATGCTACTGCGAGCGGTAGTGTGAATCGCGGCGCGGCAAAACGTTGCTACTCACGCAATTTCAATTTTGTAGTAAAGCGCGACTCTCTGCCTCTCATTAAGCAACAGCCCGAAGAAACGCTCAACGGGTTGCTTACAGACACCATGTATGTCTATAAAAACGACCATCTGGTGGTGGCCGACATAAGGGTTTTTACTGATGACAGGAGCGATTCGGTATGGGTAGAGGTGGCGCGTGACCAGATGACCATGGGATGGGTTCATGAGAGTCTGCTTCTCGCAAGCGTGGTACCCGACGACCCTATCTCTCAGTTCATAAGCACGTTCTCCGACACCCATATGCTCATCTTTCTTGTCATAATAAGCATCATTGCAATAAGTTATCTGCTGCGCATAATGATGAAGAAGCGGGCGCAGATAGTTCATTTCAACGACATTGGGTCTATCTACCCCACCCTTCTTGCTGTCTTGGTTGCCACATCAGCAACCTACTATTCGAGCATTCAGCTGTTTGCTTCCGCCACATGGCAACAGTTTTATTTTCACCCGTCGCTGAACCCGTTTGCCATTCCTCCCGTTTTGGGTTTGTTTGTGTCGCTGGTATGGGCCATTTTGATCTTGTCTCTCGCAGCAGTAGACGACATAAAGAACCAGTTACCACTTCCGCAAGCTGTGCTCTACCTGTGTGGGTTGTGTGCCATTTGCGCCGCCAACTATATTGTGTTCAGCATCACCACACTCTATTATGTGGGCTATGTGTTGCTTGCCGTCTACATCGTGTTTGCCTTCAAACAATATCTTAAACTTGTCGTAACCTACAAGTATGTGTGTGGCAACTGCGGGCGTAAGCTAAAAGAGAAAGGCGTTTGTCCTTATTGCGGAAAAGAGAATTATTAGATTTTTTTTGCATAAAAAGCTTCTTACATTTATGAAAAACAAGAGGGGGGATCAAAAGCTTCTTGCATTTATAAAAAACAAGGAGGCTATAAAATCTTCTTGCATTTATAAAAACAAAAAAAGTTTTGAAAAAGCTTTTCTTGCCCTTTATGCAAAAACAAAAAAGCTTTCTTGCCTTTATGCAAAAACAAAAAAGCCGGGCAACGGAAACAAATCTTATTGCATGAGCAATAAAACTGTTATCCGTTAACTCGGCTTCACTTATTTACGAAAACTTATTTGCTTACAATGCTGATCAGCTCCTCTGTTGTTACGAGATGCTGCTCACCTGTTGTCATGTTCTTGAGGGTGAACTTGTTCTCGGCAATCTCGTTGTCGCCAGCGAGCACAACGAAGGGAATGGCCTTGGCGTTGGCGTAGCTCATCTGCTTCTTCATCTTTGCCTTGTCGGGGAACATTTCTGTGCTGATGCCTGCGGCACGGCAGGCACGCACAACAGGAAGACAATAGGCCGTCTCCTTGTCGCCAAAGTTGATGAACAGCAGCTTGGTGCCGTTGACAGCCTCCTTGGGATAGAGGTCAAGACCGTTGAGCACGTCGTAGATGCGGTCAGCACCAAACGAGATGCCTACGCCGCTCAAGCCAGGCATACCGAAGATTCCTGTGAGGTTGTCATAACGTCCGCCACCCGTAATGCTGCCAATGGCATAGTCGAGAGCTTTAACCTCGAAGATGGCACCGGTATAATAGTTGAGACCGCGGGCGAGAGTGAGGTCGAGCTGAATCTCGTTGTTGAGCGAGCCCTTAAGAGTGTCGAGGATAAACTGTGTCTCCTCCACACCTTTCAGTCCTGTCTCCGAGTCAGCCAGCACCTCTCTGATGGTCTGCAACTTCTCTTCGTTGGTGCCGCTCAGGGCTATGATGGGCTGCAACTTGGCAATTGCCTCATCGCTGATGCCGTCGGCCTTGAGTTCTTCGTTCACCTTGTCGAGACCAATCTTGTCGAGCTTGTCTATGGCCACGGTAATGTCGACAATCTTGTCGGGCTCACCAATGACCTCAGCAATGCCAGAGAGGATCTTGCGGTTGTTGATCTTTATCTGCACACGAATGCCGAAACGTGTAAACACGGTATCGACAATCTGCATCAGCTCCACCTCGTTGAGCAACGAGTCGCTGCCCACCACGTCGGCATCACATTGGTAGAACTCGCGATAACGGCCTTTCTGAGGGCGGTCAGCACGCCACACGGGCTGTATCTGGTAACGCTTGAACGGCATCTGCAGCTCGTCGCGGTGCATCACGACGTAACGTGCGAAGGGAACGGTCAGGTCGTAACGCAGACCCTTCTCGCAGATCTTTGAAGACAGGCGCAGAGAGTTGCGCTCAAGCAGCTCCTCATCGGAGAGCTTGCTCATGTAGTCGCCCGAGTTGAGCACACGGAAGAGGAGCTTGTCGCCCTCCTCGCCATACTTACCCATAAGCGTCTGCAACGACTCCATGGCAGGTGTCTCTATCTGCTGAAAGCCGTAGAGGGCGTAAACCTCTTTTATAGTATCGAAAATATAGTTACGCTTCGCCATCTCCACGGGAGAGAAGTCGCGCGTACCCTTAGGAATGCTTGGTTTGTTCATTTCTTTTGTTCGTCTTTATGTATTAACGCGCAAGAAATGGGGTGTGGTTATTTGCGCACGATAGTCTGGTCGCGGTCAGGACCGATAGAGATGATCTTGATTGGTGTCTCAAGCTCAGCCTCAAGGAACTTGATGTAGTCGTTAAACTGCTGTGGGAACTGCTCCTCGCTTGTAAACTTGGTCATGTCGGTCTTCCATCCAGGCAGCTCTGTGTAAACAGGCTCAATGCCCTCGTTGATGTCGTATGGGAAATAGTTGATCTCCTTGCCGTTCTGCTTGTAAGCCACGCAAGCCTTGATGGTGTCGAAGCCGTCGAGCACGTCGCTCTTCATCATGATAAGCTCTGTTACGCCGTTCACCATGATAGCATATTTAAGGGCTACGAGGTCGATCCATCCGCAACGGCGCTCACGCCCTGTCACAGCACCATACTCGTGGCCGAGGTCACGGATCTTGTTGCCTGTAGCGTCGAATAGCTCTGTGGGGAAAGGACCTGAACCAACGCGTGTGCAGTAGGCTTTCATGATACCATAAACGTGTCCGATCTTATTGGGGCCGATGCCAAGACCTGTACATGCGCCAGCGCAGATGGTGTTTGAAGAAGTCACGAAAGGATAGCTACCGAAGTCAACGTCAAGCATGGTGCCCTGAGCACCCTCACAAAGAATCGACTTGCCCTCGCGCAGAAGGTTGTTGATCTCATGCTCGCTGTCAACGATGTTGAACTGACGCATATACTCGATGCCTTCCATCCAGCGCTTCTCGTCTTCAGTAATGTCGTAATCGGTAAAATTGAGCGCCTTAAGCATCTCTATGTGGCGTGCCTTGTGTGCGGCATATTTCTCCTCGAAGTTTTCGAAGATGTCGCCCACACGCAGACCGTTGCGTGACACCTTGTCGGTGTATGTAGGACCGATGCCCTTGCCTGTTGTTCCTACCTTGCTCTTGCCTTTGGCTGCCTCGAGCGCACGGTCAAGCACACGGTGTGTGGGCATGATGAGGTGTGCCTTCTTAGAGATATGGAGACGGCTCTTGAGGTCGTGACCGCTCTTTTCAAGGTCCTTGGCTTCTGCCATAAATAGGTCTGGAGCCAACACAACGCCGTTGCCGATGATATTTACCTTTCCGCCCTGGAAGATGCCAGACGGAATGCTGCGTAGCACATATTTCTGTCCCTCAAACTCGAGGGTGTGGCCAGCATTGGGGCCGCCTTGGAAACGGGCAACCACATCATACTTGGGTGTCAACACGTCAACGACTTTTCCTTTTCCTTCATCGCCCCACTGGAGACCCAGCAAGACATCTACTTTACCTGTGTTCATTTATCCTTAAATGTTAAGGCATGGACCAACAGGGCCCACGCATTGATTGAAATTTTCTATACAATAAAAACCCCGACAATAGGGCTTGCCGTTAATGCACGACAAAGTTACTACTTTTTATTAAGATTTCGTGTCAAGAACGTTCAAAAAATGTCTATCTTATGTTTTTTAAGCAATTCGACCACTTTATGGGCACCTTTGAGCTCCCGGTCAACGTAGCGTGTGACGCTGTTGAGGGCCGCATGTTTGAGCACAGCATCTGTTCCGTTCAACGCTTTTATCACAAGTTGGGCGAACGAGCTTACCACCTCATCGGTCATGAACGCCACGTTCTGTCGTGCCACAAGACGCGAGACGAGATGAAGTGCAGCAAGAGGCGCGTTGTGCTCGTCGCTGTGGAGCAGACTCACCACAAACGTTTCTACGCCCGGCATGTTCTGAACAAGGTTAAACACGAGCATCTCCACCATCTCCTGGTTGTTGCAGGCCGAGAGCCAAGACAGCGCCATGGGCTCGCTAAACCGTTCGGCGGGCATGAGCAATGTTGCCAAGATCTTACATTCGCGCACGTCGCTCTCCCATAACCGCTCGGCAAGGGCTACGGAAGGAGCATACTGGGCTGCCATGTCGCGAAGACGTGTCACGGGAATTCCCCAATTGATCTTATATTCAAGGCCCTTGTCGCGCATTGAACTTGAAGCCACACCGTTCATGAACAGCCTAAACGAACGCTTTATCTTCTTCACGTCGTCGTCAACTGACGAAGACACAGCCTCTGCTTTTGATGATGTTTCTGCTTTTGATGATGTTTCTGCTTTTGATGATAAAACATCTACCTTTGATGACGTTTCTTCCTTTGACGACGATTCTTCCTTTGACGACGATTCTTCCTTTAACGACGATTTCTCTTCCTTCGATGACAGGAAGCCAAACTCGTTAGAATAGCGTAGCATCTGGTGCTCGTAGCTTTCTGTATAGTCGGCCTTCACATCACACACGTTGCCTTGAGCGTCGGTAACGAGCGAGAGGCGCGGATTTATGAAGCCCTTGTAGGGAGCGATGTCAAGCTTCTCGTAGCGGCGATGCACCTCTTCGAGCAACGCCTGGTCTACCTTCACGCCGTAACGTTCAACGAGCTGTCGTGCAGCTTCATAGTCGCCCTCGCTCTTTATGCGCTGAATCTCTGCAAGGAGTTGCGCGAAGAGCGTGCGTAGACGCTCATAAGAGTGAATGAAGACACATGTCTTTCCGTTGCTTTCGGTCAGCTCCACCTCGCCCTGTGCATGGTCAAGAACCCAGTAGGCAATGAGCGCCCGGTTGCGCATGTGGTCTTCCTCAATGTCAGCGCCAGGCGTAATGCGGCGCAACTGGGTCATAAGACCGTTGAGCATGTAGGTATAATAATGTGCCTTGTAAGCATCGGCCGACGGCAAAAGTCCAAGCTCCACCATCTTCGCATCGGCCATGTAATAGAGTCCGAACAGGTCGGCACGCGCCTCCTCAATGGTGCTGCCATACGACTTAAGCGCGTCTGACGAGACACCGGGCAACAGTTGTCCGCTGCCATGGCCCAGACATTCATGCAGATCAGTATGGAGGTCGTCGCACAGGTGGTCAAACTGTCGCACCAAGGTGAGCGTTGATTCGTCGGCCACAAACTCCTCAAGGAACCCGTTGCCCTCGGCTGCACGACTGTAAGCCTCGGTAAGGTTGCCTATTGTGATGCTCTTTGAACCATGTTGCGCACGAATCCAGTCGGCGTTGGGAAGATTTATTCCGATGGCTGTCGAAGGATATTCGTCGCCTCCCAGCATGGCAGCCACAACCACATTGGCGGTCACGCCCCTCACCTCTTTCTTCTTGAAGCGGGGGTCCACGGGCGAGTGGTCCTCAAACCATTGGGCGTTGGAGCAGATCTTGTGCGTGCGCTCGTTTGCCTCCTTGTCCTTATAGGTGACAATTCCCTCCCAAGAGGCCTTGAAGCCCAGAGGGTCGCCATAGACCTCTATGAAACCGTTTATGAAATCGATGTCGCCCGCGTGCTCCTTCAGCCACTCTATAGAATAGCGGTCGAAGGTCTTGAGGTCGCCCGTGCGATAATAGCTTATGAGCAGCCCTATCACCTCCTGCTGCTTCTCGTTCTCGGCAAACTGCATGGCTTTTGTGAGCCAATAGACAATGCGGTCTATTGCTTCTCCATACATTCCACCTTGCTTCCATACCTGTTCCTCTATGTCACCTGAGGCGGTCTTCACGAGCTTTGAGTTGAGGCCGTAAGAAGGAGGACAGGGGTTAGAGGGGTCGTTCTTTGCAGCATAATAGGCTTCAACCTCTTGTTGCGTGAGACCCTCATAATAGTTGCATGCCGAGCCCTTTACCTGATCCACGCCACACGCCTTTTCAACACGTTTGGGCATAATCTCAGGGTCGAAGATCACGGGGAAGAGCGGAGCGCACCACTCCATAACCTCGTCTCCAGAAGCGACGCCAAGCTTGCTGACGAGCTTGTCGGCCGACCTTGCTATGATGCTGCGGAACCAGCTCTCGCTAAACTGTGGTTTAAACTTGTCGCAACCATAATGATGATGAATGCCGTTTGAGAACCACACGCGCTTGAGATAAACGGTCATGGCCTCAAACTGCTCTTGCAGCTGCTCCTGCGAAAGCTCTTGCTCTTGCTCCTGCTGAGAAAGTCCTTGCTCTTGCTGCGAGAGCTCTTGCTCCTGCTGCGAAAGCCCCTGCAGCCCCAAGGCCTCAGGTTGTTCTTTATAAATAAGGTATAAAGCTTCGAGAAGCTTTCTTATCTTCAGATTGTAGCGTCCAAATTGGTCTGTTGTGATGTCGCGTCCACAGAGCGTGGCCTTGGCAAGACAATAGACATATTGTTTCTGATTGAGAGACAGTTGCTCAAACCCGTTCAGACGATAACGAAGCATCTGAATGTCGGCAAATTTCTCGTCGCTGTAATTCATCTCTTTTTTTTGTTAAGATATTTTTACTTAAGTAGGTGTTCAAAATTAATTTAAATGATTTTATGCCATATTTTGGCCCGTATGTTCAGCTCCGAAGAGGGAGTGTAGCGGGCCACATGACCGATGAGAGCTGGGCATACGGGCTAAAAGAGGGCGTAAAGGCATTTGAAAGCATAACCTTTTTATAAAATTCATATATGCGATTAACTTTGGACCCCTACTTATACTTCTTCATCAGCTCCTCGCCTCTGCTGTCGCCCAGCTCCTTGGCTTTTTGCAGAGCAGCCATGCCCTCCTTCTTTTTCTTGAGCTGTATGAGCGCAACGCCTTTTATGACGTAAGCATCTGTGCTCTCCGGAGCGATGGTCAGGCACAGGTCGGCAGCCTTCACAGCATCCTCCAAACGGTTTACGCGGAGCTGCAAAGAAGCGAGCTCTGCAAGATAAAGGGGCTGGCGGGGGTTGATAAACGCAGCATGGGCGATGTCGTTAAGCGCCTGCTGATATTGCTTCACCTTCATCTCACATTGGTAGCGGGCATAATAGAACGCATCGTTGGCGCGGCCTGCCATGAGCGAGTCGTAGAGGTTGTAGTCTTTGAGAGCCAAGCGAAACTGTCCCTTTCCGTCAAGCAACTGGGCGCGTGACAGCACATAAGGTGCCGAGAGGTTCGTGAGAGGTTTAGGGCAGGCCACAAGGGCGCTGTCGAGTAAAGCGATAACGTCGTCTGTGGGCGCCTTCAACTGTGTCTTGCATTGTGCAGCCTCATAGAACAGTTCGCCGCTGCGTATGTTGGTCTTTGTGAGATCCATAAACATGTTATAAGCCTTCGTGTAGTCGCCCTTTGAGAACACGATCTGTGCCTCACGGTGCTTGTAGGCAGGCTGCGGGTCAATTTCAATTGCTTTGGCAATGTTGCTCATGGCATCGTCGAGGGTCCACTTTGTGAACGTGGTGTCTGTGTTGAACACCACCTTCTGGTAGATCATGCGCGAGAGCTCCGAGTAGGCGGCCGCCTTGTCGCTGACGTTTTTTACGGCTGTGTTCATGACGTTCACGACGCCGTCATAGTCGTTTGCTGCCATCCTTGTCTGCGCAGAGGCTGTGTAGCCGTCAACGGCTTGTGGAAATTGGCTGATGAACGCGTCAACATACTTGGCATACTGCATCGAGTCGCTCTTCTCGGCGGCCATCATGAGCATGAGCGAAGCCTGCTCCTTATCCTTGGGAAGGTCAACCCTGATGCCGCTCTGGCTGAGCACGGGGTTGTTGATAGACAATCCGGTGAGAGCTATTGTGTCGAGGAACGCCACGTCGGTAGAGTGAACATCCTCGCCGTTAACCGTAAACTGCAGGATGCCGAGGGCGGCTCCTGAATCGTCAACGACGGGACTTCCCAGCGCGTTGTCAGCCACCGTTGCGTCAAAGATGTAATAAGCATAACGGTTCATGAACGTCTCGCTCTTGCTCACCTTGAGAGCCTGCGGCTTGGTGCCCGCCGTTCCCACCACCCATACGTTCTTTGCAGAGGTGTTGTTGGCAAGTTTCAGAGCGTTGGCCTTGGTACAGCTGGTGCGGAAGCGGCACACGTCATACAGCTCGTTGGCACCCATAAGGCTCTCCACGTCATATTTGTTGCCCTTAGCGTCGACCACCACAGCCGAAGAGGCACCGACGAAAGGCGCCCATGAGCTCACGGCCACGCCGTCGGCTCCAATGAAGAAGCCGCGGGTGGTGGCTTTCATTGTTCCGTTCTTGTCGAATGTTGTTAGTGTGAATACGGCGTTTGCAGCCTTCTTCACCGCCGAAGGCTGCGCCCACGACAGGGTTGTGGCCATAATGGCACACAATATAATAATGGTTCGTTTCATCGTTTTTGTTCAATTTCTTTATAGCATTGATTATGCAAGGACGGTTTCTTAACACATTGTTGTCCTTGCCTTACACATTGTTGTTCTTTCCTTTCTCAATAAGTTCACGCGCGTTGTCAACGGCCGCTTGCGTCACCTCGCTACCGCTAAGCATCTGCGCGATCTCCCTCACCCTCGCCTCTTCATCGAGTAGGGTCATGCGGCTGGCCGTTCCCGTGGCGGTTTCTTCTTTCGCCACCTTGTAATGGGTTGTTCCGAGAGCCGCGATCTGCGGCAGGTGCGTTATGCTTATGACCTGTCGGTCGTTGCTTCCCATCTCCTTCATTATCTGTGCCATCTGCTCAGCCACCCGTCCGCTCACGCCGGTATCGATCTCGTCGAAGATGATGGTTGGCAGCTCCACGGCGTTGCCGATCATGGCTTTCAGCGAGAGCATTACACGCGCGATCTCGCCACCCGACGCCACCTGCTCCACAGGGCGCATGGGCGAGCTCGAGTTGGCACTAAAAAGGAACACCACCTTGTCGGCGCCGTCGTAGCTCAGCTCGTCGGGCAGAACGTTAACCTCGAAGCGCACCTTCGGAATGCCTAACGGCACAAGGCGCTCACTCATCTCCTTCTCCACCTGCTTGGCAGCCTTGCGCCGCTTTTCGGTTATGCGTGCCGCCTGCTCCTTGGCAATAGACGTCAGCTCATCGACCAGCAGCTGCTGTTCTTCAAGCTTCTCGTCGCCCATGTCCACGCTGTCGAGCCGTTGCTTTATCTCGTCGCGCTTCTCTATGAGCGCCTCCACGTTGTCGACATGAAACTTGTGCTGGAGCGTGTATATGGTGTCGAGCCTGTCGTTTATCTGTTGCATCTCACGCGGGTCGAATTCGATGTCGTCGACACTCGCCCCCACCTCATCGGCCACATCTTTGATCTCTATGTAGCAGTTGTTGAGGCGTTCCGAAAGTGCCGTGCTCTTCTGGAAGACGGGTGCGATGTCGTCGAGATGAGAAATTGCCGACTTCAGCGTGTTCAGCAATCCGTTGTCTTCGCCGTTCATCATAGAGTCGACGAGGTAGAGCGAGGTCTTTATCTCCTCAGCATGACTCATGGTCTGCGCCCTCTCCTCCAGCTCCTCTTGCTCACCAGCCACAAGGTCAGCATCGGCAAGCTCCTTATACTGGAACCTCATGAAATCGGCTTCTGCCTCGTTTTCAGCAAGCTCCTTCTTCATGCGTTCGAGCGTCGCCTTTGCCTCCTGCAAGGAGAGGTAAGCGGAGCGGTAGCACGAAAGGTCCGTTGCGTTGCTGGCCATGATGTCGAGCACGCTGACCTGAAAATCTTCTTTGCCGAGCAGCAGGTTCTGGTGCTGACTGTGTATGTCGATAAGATGCTCACCCAGCTCCCTCATGGCAGCAAGTGTCACAGGCGTGTCGTTTATGAACGCCCTGCTCTTTCCTGCCGCGCTGACCTCGCGGCGCAAGATACACTCGTCGGCAACGAAGTCGAGGTCGTTGTCGTCAAAAAACTTCTTTATCGTGCCATAGATGTCATGGCCCGTAGAGAAGGTTGCCTCGACAACACATTTTGGAGCCCCCGTCTTCACCTGACGCGCGTCGGCACGGTTGCCCGTAAGCAGTCCGAGCGCACCGAGAATAATGCTCTTGCCCGCTCCCGTCTCGCCCGTTATCACGGAGAAGCCGGGAAAGAAGCTTATGTCGAGCTCATCGATGAGCGTGAAATTGCGTATATGTAGTTTTTGTAACATTAGTGTCTCCTCCTGTCGTCACTCATTAAATGGTCTTCAATCGTCACTCTTTTATCTTTTGCCAGGCGTTGTTCTGGCTGGCGTTTATTCCGAACAGAATCTCATAGACCTGCTCCTTCTCTTTCTGTGTGCCCTTGCCTTTATAGATGTTGGCAAGCTCGTCGCGCTTATAGTCGGTCCAGATCTGCGGCAACAGGCTCATGGGCCTGTCTTCATGACATTTCTTCAAGTTCTCCTCAATGGCCGTAGAGATGTTTGTCCGTCCGCGGTCGGCGTTGGTGGCCATCTCGTCGAGGCCGTTGCGGTAATAGTCATACTGCAACTGCCGGAACGGCTTCATCGCCCCGTCAAGATAATCGTTTATTATGGCGAAGCGGTTACGGTCGTTGTCGAACGCTTTCCATCCCGGGAAGTTGAGGTTCTGACAGTTGTTGGCAAGGTTCATGCAGCGTTGCAGCACATCCTCGCCGCCCATGGGTGCAAAGGTGTCGAGGTTTATGCCTATCATGAGGAAAGCATAATAGGCCATGAGGGCTGTGAGCTGGTTGTCTACCGCCTCCTCGTTGAAGTTGAGCTGGTCAAACTGAGCATACTCAAAGTTGAAGTCGTTGTCCTGATTGCTGTAGATCGTTGTGTTGTAACTCGAGTTGTAAGCCGTTCTCGTGGCCTGAATGACCGCCTTGCATGTGAACATGTTTGTCGACTTGTCATACTTGGTCACGGTGATGTTGAAGCTGCACGGTATGCGTTCGTTCTTCTGAAACTGAAGGGCCGTCCATTGTCTGTCGTTGACAAACTGGGTCAGCGTCTGCTGCAACTCGTCAAACACGGCGTTGTCGGTTCCTTGAATCTGACTGTGGTTTATCGTTATACGGGCGTTCAGCTCCTGTGCCGCTACCTTGTTGCATGGCATCAGGAAGCCGCTTGCCGTGATGAGGGCGAGCAGCGAAACACGCAGCGATGATAAAAAGAGAAATCTCATAACAGATGCTTCTTTGTTTGTTAAAGTTCGTACAACATAACCGTCTCACAGAAAGCCCGTTGCACCTTATGGCTGCAACAAAGCCTCCAACTGGTCTGCAATGTCTTTCGCCACCTCGCTCTTGGGCTTTTTGTCATATTCTTCAACAAACCCGTGGCCCATGATCGTTACCTTGTTGTTGTCCGACTGGAAGCAGGTGCCTTCGTTCTGCAGCGAGTTGACAACAATCATGTCAAGATTCTTTCTCACAAGCTTTTCCTGAGCGTTGGCCATGGCGTTGTCGGTTTCAAGTGCGAAGCCCACAAGCAGCTGTCCGTCGCGCTTCTTTGCTCCAAGCGCGGCGGCGATGTCGTGTGTGGGCAACAGGTCGAGGGTCATGGCCCCCGTCTTCTCGCGTTTGATCTTCCTGTCGGCCAGAACAGCAGGACGGTAGTCGGCCACGGCAGCTGCCATGACGGCAATGTCGGCCTCGTCCATCGCTTCGTTCGCCGCGTTGAACATCTCCTCGCAGCTCTCCACGTCCACGCGCCTGATCGCCTTGTGGCAGGTCTGGCTTACAGGCCCTGCCACGAGCACCACCTCTGCCCCGCGTCGGCGACACTCCTCGGCAATGGCGAAGCCCATCTTGCCCGTAGAGTAGTTGCCGATGAAGCGCACAGGGTCAATCTTCTCGTATGTGGGACCGGCCGTTATGAGCACCCTCTTGCCGCGGAGGAGCGACGGCGTGAGCGAGTCGAAATAAGCGTCGAGCGCATCGACAATGGCCTCTGGCTCCTCCATGCGTCCCTTGCCCTCCAGCCCGCTTGCCAAGAAGCCGCTCTGAGGTTCAATGATGTGGTTGCCGTAGCTCTCTATCAGCGCCAGGTTAGCCTTTGTCGAAGGGTGCGCAAACATGTCGAGGTCCATGGCAGGAGCCACAAACACGGGAGCCTTCATGGAGAGATAGGTCGTTATGAGCATGTTGTCAGCAATGGCGTGCGCCATCTTGCCCAGCGTGCTTGCCGTGCAAGGTGCCACGAGCATGGCGTCGGCCCACAGCCCGAGCGCCACATGCGAGTGCCATGTGCCGTCGCGCTGAGAGAAGAAGTCGGAGATCACAGGCTTCTGCGTGAGGGCCGACAGGGTGATGGGCGTTATAAACTCTTTGCCGGCAGGCGTAATGACGACCTGCACCTCGGCTCCACGCTTCACGAGCAGCCTTATGATGTTGCAAGCCTTGTAGGCCGCTATTGATCCTGTAATGCCGAGAACTATTTTCTTGCCTTTTAGCATTGCTTTACACTTGAATTAGTAAGACGTTTCATTTCAAGCCGTTACGGTTGTTAAACTCTCTCAGCCTTATGCGCGTGAGCACCTGCTTGGTGTTATAGGTGAAATCGCCTCCAAGCATCCAGCTGAAATAGCCCGGGTCTCTCTTCAGCACATCAGCCACGGGCAGTCCCTTGTGCTTGCCAAAGTTGAAGACCTCCTGACGCAGCGGCTTGCCGTCGGCTCCCATGACGGGCTTGCCGTCGGAACCCGTGACCTCTTTCCACACTATGCGTCCTGCAAAGTCGACATTGTCGTTGTTCTTCGAAAACTCTGCCAGCACGTCCATGTCGTTGGCCAACTGTCTCTCTGGCTCCGTCTGGTTCTCCGCGCTATACTTGTCGAGCTCTCCCATGAGCACACGATAGGTTGCCTCCGTGTCTTGGTCGGCACGGTGGGCCTCAAAGTCGTCCTCCATCTTTCTGCCACAATAAAACTTGTATGCGGCAGCCAGGTTGCGTCGCTCCATCTTGTGGAAGATGGTCTGCGCGTCGATCAGGCGGCAGCTGGAGAAATCGAAGTCGATGCCAGCACGGAGAAACTCCTCGGCAAGCATGGGAATGTCGAAATGGTTTGAGTTGAAACCGGCAAAGTCGCAACCCTTAAACTTTGTAGCCAGCGAGGCAGCCATACTCTTGAACGAGGGTGCGTCTGCCACGTCGGCATCTGTAATGCCCGTGAGCTGCTGCACCAACGGCGGTATGGGCTTTCCCGGGTTCACGAAAATGTTTTCGCGCTTCTCCTCGCCCGACGGCATTACCTTTATATAAGAAATTTGTATGATCCTGTCGTTAACAAGATCAAGCCCCGTTGTCTCAAGGTCAAAGACAACAAGGGGCTTGGTGATATTCAGTTTCATTATAAAATATTAATCGTTCAGAAGCATCGGCATGATGAGCATCAGCACCTCGGCATTGTCAGGCTGCACAGAGGGCTCTATAACGCCGGCACGGCTGGGGTCGGCAAGCGCTATGGTCACCTCGTCGCTGTCCATGTTTGAAAGGATCTCGATGAGCGAAGGACACTTGAAACCGATGTCCATGGTGCGGCCCTCATATTCGCAGGTAACGGCCTCCTTGGCAGTCTTTGCGAAGTCGACGTCTTCAGACGACACGATGAGCTTCGAGCCGTCGATGTGCAGACGGACCGACTGTGTGCTCTCGCTTGCGAAGGGCAGCACACGGCGCAGGGCACCGATGAGGGCCTTGCGGTCGACGGTGAGCTTGTTGGGGTTGTCCTGCGGAATGACCGAGTTATAGTTGGGGTAACGTCCCTCGATCAGGCGGCAGGTGAGCGTTGCGTTGGCAATGGTGAAGCAAGCGTTGTTGCTGTCGAAGCTCACGCCAGCCTCGCCATCGGCCTTGCCTGTCATCAGCTTGAGCAGGGCGGCGGGCTTTGAAGGCAGGATGAACGAAGCGGGAGCCTCGCTCTTCACCTCAAAGTTGCGGTTGCGCACGAGTTTGTGGCCGTCGCTGGCAACGATCGCCAGACAGTCGGGGGTGAGGTCAAAATAGATGCCGTTCATCACGGGGCGCAGCTCGTCCTGTGCTGTAGCGAAGAGCGAGCGTGTGAGGTTGTCGGCGAGCATGGTCACGTCCATGGCCAGCGTGGCAGCGTCGTCGCTCAGGCTCTTGGCCTTGGGAAACTCCTCTGCGTTCTGCGCAACAAACTGGTACATACCGTTCTGGTAGGTGATGGTAAGGGCCAGCGTGTCTTCTTTGACATCAAAGGTGAGAGGCTGCTCAGGAAGCTCCTTCACGGCGTCAATTACGGTTGTCTTGGGAAGTGCGAACGCTCCGGCACCCTCGCATGCGTCGAGGGCGAGCACAATTGTCATAACATTCTCCTTGTCGCTTGCTGTGAGCGTAAGCTGACCGTCGCCTACCTCAAACAAGATGCAGTCGAGGATAGGAAGAGAATTCTTGCTGTTGATAACTTTTGAGAGAGTTTGCAGCTGACTGTTAAGCAGACTGCTTGATAACGTAAATCGCATTGATGTAATATTTTTGTAGTTTTTAATTTTTTTAATCAGAGTTCTCAAATTAGCCACAAAAATACAAAAAAGGGGTGGACTAAACAAAAAAAGCAACGTTTATTTTGTTTTTGTCAACTATATTTATTAATTTCGCGAAGATTTTTAATTGCACCATTACGCGATGACGCGAACGGCTCACGGCACCGGAGCAAGCCAAACGGAGCTTTGACAAGCGCAGAAACAAGGCCCCGAAAGGAGCAAACGCACAAAGGAAAGAGCCAAGGCGAAGCGCAGCCGCAGCCCCCGTGGTGCAATAAAGCCGAGACAAATTAAACACATAATATAATATATAAAAATCAATCAATTTTATGGAATTACAAGGAAAAGTGATAGCTGCTCTTGACCCGAGAAGCGGTGTATCTGCACGCGGTGAATGGACAGCTCAAGATTTTGTCATTGAGACCCACGACAATTACCCCAAGAAGATGGTGTTCTCTGTGCTTGGATCCGACCGTCTGCAGCGTTTCAACATACAGGTAGGACAGGAGATCAACGTGTCGTTCGACATCGACGCCCACGAATATAACGGCCGCTGGTTCAACAGCATACGCGCCTTCGACGTGCGCCAGGTAGACCCCAACGCCGTCGGCTCAATGCAGGCTCCCGTGTCGCCCGCTGCCTTCACGGCTCAGGCTCCCGCACAGCCCTCAGCCCAGGCTTCCGCACAGCCCGCTGCCGACCCGTTTGCTGCCAAGGCCGAGCAGAACGCCGATGACCTGCCCTTCTAAGCCTCACCTCTCTTTATAGGCAAAGGCTGGTTTTAAAGAACAAAGGCAACACATGAGACGCCATTTCTTCAACGACGCCGACACAGGCGACGCGCGGCGCGAAGAAATAATAAGCCGCATAGAACGTGCGCTGGCCGAGATGTCGCTTTCAGAACTTGAGGCCCTCAGCTACGACATGTTCACAAAAGGCTATCTCGACAAGAAACAACCGTGACGCCCCACCCCGCCCCACACGGGCGCTCACCTCACAAACCTCTCCAAGCCCCGACAGCACATGACGCCTGTCGGGGCTTTTCTCATTGGCCTTAAAGCCCCAACGGCAAGGCGCGCGTCTGTCCGCAAAAAAAATAACGTTATTTTGCAATATAGAGTTTGCATTTTTTGAAAAAAGTATTAACTTTGCACAAATAAAGGCGCTAATGTCGTGGCATCCTGCATATCAAGACCCGACACATTGTCATGCTTTACACGTCTCATGCAGACACATTGAAAGAAGCTGACATGTTATGCTTGCTTAATGTCGCCCTTTAGCCCTATAAAAAGAAAATAAGAATATACAATAATTAAATATAACAGGTTCTTTCAAGACATGGATGCTTTCTTCAAAACACATGCTTACCTTGTGGAGCACACAAACGCACCGGTTCGTCGAGCCCTTATGGACGAGATCAACTGGGACGACCGCATGATCGGCATCAAAGGCACCCGTGGCATAGGAAAGACAACTTTCCTGCTGCAATATGCGAAAGAACATTTCAATGTGGCCGACAAGAAATGTCTCTACATCAACATGAACAACTTCTATTTTCAGGGACGCGGCATTGCCGACTTCGCCACCGACTTCTACCGTCAAGGCGGACGCACCCTGCTCATAGACCAGGTGTTCAAGCAGCCCTGCTGGAGCACGGAGCTGCGGCGATGCTACGACGAGCTGCCAGGCCTGAAAATTGTGTTCACAGGCTCCAGCGTCATGCGCCTGAAGGAAGACACCCCCGAGCTCGACAGCATCGTGAAACGCTACAACCTGCGCGGCTTCTCCTTCAGAGAGTTTCTGAACCTCCAGACGGGCAACCGCTTCAAGGCGATAACGCTCGATGACATCTTGCACAACCACGAACAGATCGTGAAGGACATCCTGCCCAAGGTCAGCCCCGCGCAACATTTCCAGCAATATCTGCACCACGGCTTCTACCCCTTCTTCCTTGAGAACCGCAACTTTGAAGAGAACCTTCTCAAGACCATGAACATGATGGCCGAGGTCGACATTCTGCTCATAAAGCAGATAGAGCTGAAATATCTCACCAAGATAAAGAAGCTGTTCTACCTCCTCGCCACAGGAGGACCGAAGGCACCTAACATAAGCAATCTGGCACAGGAGATAGAGACAAGCCGCGCAACGGTCATGAACTACATCAAGTATCTTTCCGACGCACGCCTCATCAACATCCTCTACCCCGTCGGCGAAGAGTTTCCAAAGAAGCCGTCGAAGGTCATGATGCACAACCCCAACCTCATGTACGCCATCTACCCCATAGAGTGTCACAGGCAGGACATCATGGAGACATTCCTCGTCCACGCCCTCTGGAAAGACCACACGGTCAACCACAGCGGAAAGGAAGGACAATACATCGTCGACGGCGGTCTGAAATTCAGAGTGTGCGACGCGGCTGCCGCCCACCACACACGCTGCAACCCCGAGACCATCTACGCACGCTACGGAACCGAGACAGGCCACGACAACCGCATACCCCTTTGGCTCTTCGGCTTCATCTATTGAATAGCTTTATAGCTCAAATAGCATGGCAGATGTCAGTTAACTTCACGAGCGAAGCGAGTTATCTTCCTATAACTTCCAATAACTTCTTTCGCTTGCGAAACATAAGTTAAAAACAAAGAAACAACATTAACGACAATACACTAACATTTTATTTATAACAAAATGGCTAAAGAAAAAAAGTTTATCACTTGTGATGGTAACACAGCTGCCGCTCATGTGAGCTACATGTTCACAGAGGTTGCTGCAATCTATCCTATCACTCCGTCATCGCCCATGGCTGAGCATGTAGACGAGTGGGCTGCCAAGGGTCGCAAGAACCTCTTCGGTCAGCGAGTTTCTATCCAGGAAATGGAGTCGGAGGCAGGTGCTGCCGGCGCTCTCCACGGATCGCTCCAGGCAGGTGCTCTCACATCCACCTACACAGCCTCGCAGGGTCTGTTGCTGATGATTCCTAACATGTACAAGATTGCAGGCGAGTTGTTGCCTTGCGTTTTCAACGTGTCTGCACGTACGCTGGCATCTCACTCTCTGTGTATCTTCGGCGACCACCAGGACGTCATGGCTTGCCGCCAGACCGGCTTCGCCATGTTCTGCTCAGGTTCTGTGCAGGAGGTAATGGATCTCTCGGCTGTTCCTCACCTCGCAACCCTCGAGACCTCGGTTCCGTTCATCAACTTCTTCGACGGTTTCCGCACCTCTCACGAGTATCATAAGATCGAGGAGATGGACATGGAAGACATCCGTCCGTTGGTAAACCCCGAATATATCAAGCGCTTCCGCGACCGTGCGCTCACACCTGAGCGTCCTGTAACACGCGGCACAGCCGAGAACCCTGAGACATTCTTCACACATCGTGAGGCTAGCAACGAGTACTACGACCGCATCCCTGAGGTAGTGGAGAAGTACTGCCAGGAGATGACCAAGATCACAGGCCGCGAGTATCACCTCTTCAACTACTACGGAGCTGAGGACGCCGAGAACGTAATCATCCTCATGGGTTCTGCCACAGAGCCTGCACGCGAGGCCATCGACTACCTGAACAAGCAGGGTAAGAAGGTCGGCATGGTGGCTGTTCACCTCTACCGTCCGTTCTCTGTCGACTTCCTGAAGAAGGCTCTCCCCGCAACCGTTAAGCGCATCGCTGTGCTTGACCGCACAAAGGAGCCGGGTGCTGAGGGCGAACCTCTGTACCTCGACGTAAAGTCGGCTCTCTACGACGACGAGCGCAAGCCGCTTATCGTTGGCGGACGCTACGGTCTCGGTTCTTCCGACACCACACCTGCCAAGATTGTGGCTGTGTTCAAGAACCTTGAGCTCCCCGAGCCCAAGAACCACTTCACCGTGGGCATCGTCGACGACGTTACCTTCACCTCTCTGCCCGAGGAGGAGGAGATCCCGATGGGCGGCGACGACCTGTTCGAGGCTAAGTTCTACGGACTCGGTGCTGACGGTACCGTAGGTGCTAACAAGAACTCAGTACAGATTATCGGTAACAACACCAACAAGTACTGCCAGGCCTACTTCTCTTACGACTCAAAGAAGTCAGGTGGTTTCACCTGCTCACACCTCCGTTTCGGCGACAGCCCCATCCACAGCGCATACCAGGTAAATACTCCTAACTTCGTGGCTTGCCACGTTCAGGCTTACCTCCACATGTATGACGTTACACGCGGTCTGCGCAAGAACGGCTTCTTCCTGTTGAACACTATCTTCGACGGTGAGGAACTCGTAAACTTCATTCCTAACAAGGTTAAGCGTTGCTTCGCTCAGAACAACATCACAGTTTACTATATCAACGCCACCAAGATTGCTCAGGAGATCGGTCTCGGCAACCGTACCAACACCATCCTCCAGTCAGCATTCTTCCGCATCACAGAGGTCATTCCTTTGGATCTCGCCGTTGAGCAGATGAAGGCATTCATCGTTAAGTCTTACTCGAAGAAGGGTCAGGACGTTGTCGACAAAAACTTCGCTGCCGTTGACCGCGGCGACGAGTACAAGCAGCTCACCGTTGATCCCGCATGGGCAAACCTCGCCGACGAGGAGGCTAAGGAAGACAACGCTCCCGCTTTCGTTAAGGAGCTCGTACGTCCTATCAACGGCCAGGCAGGTGACCTCCTGAAGGTTTCCGACTTCGTTAAGCACGACACCGTCGACGGCACATGGCAGAACGGCACCGCAGCCTTCGAGAAGCGCGGTGTAGAGGCCTTCGTTCCCGTATGGAACGTAGACAACTGTATCCAGTGTAACAAGTGTTCGTTCGTTTGTCCTCACGCTGCCATCCGTCCGTTCGTTCTTACCGACGACGAGCTGGCTGGCATCGAGGGTCTCGAGACACAGGAGGTTAAGGCTCCCGCAGCTCTCAAGGGCATGCATTTCCGCATCGAGATCTCTGTTCTCGACTGTCTGGGTTGCGGCAACTGTGCCGACGTTTGCCCCGGAAAGAAGAACAAGGAGACAGGCGAGCTCGAGAAGGCTCTCAAGATGGTTCCCTTCAACGTCGACGCAGAAGACATGCAGAAGGAAGCACAGAACTGGGAGTACCTCGTTCACAACGTTGCCTCTAAGCAGGATCTCGTAGACATCAAGCAGAGCCCGAAGAACTCACAGTTCGCTCAGCCTCTGTTCGAGTTCTCAGGCGCTTGCGCTGGTTGCGGTGAGACACCTTACGTCAAGCTCATCTCTCAGCTCTTCGGCGACCGTCAGATGATTGCCAACGCTACTGGTTGCTCTTCAATCTACTCTGCTTCTATTCCTTCAACACCTTACACAAAGAACGCTAAGGGTCAGGGTCCTGCCTTCGACAACTCATTGTTCGAGGACTTCTGCGAGTTCGGTCTTGGTATGGTTCTTGGCAACAAGAAGATGAAGGAGCGCATCTGCCACCTCCTCGAAGAGGCAAAGGCCGACGAGCACGTTCCTGCAGAGTTCGTAGCTGCTGCTGACAAGTGGATGGCCAACATGAACGACTCTGAGGGTTCTAAGGAGGCTGCTGCCGAGCTTAAGCCGCTCATCGCCGCAGGTGCTGAGAAGGGCTGCCCCATTTGCGCAGAGCTCAAGACTCTCGACCACTATCTCGTAAAGCGCAGCCAGTGGATCATCGGTGGCGACGGCGCTTCTTACGATATCGGTTACGGCGGTCTCGACCACGTATTGGCTTCTGGTGAGGACGTTAACATCCTCGTGCTCGATACTGAGGTTTACTCTAACACAGGCGGTCAGTCGTCTAAGTCAACTCCTCTTGGCGCCATCGCACAGTTTGCCGCTCAGGGCAAGCGCATCCGCAAGAAGGACCTCGGCCTCATGCAGACAACCTACGGCTACATCTATGTAGCTCAGATCGCTATGGGTGCCGACAACGCACAGACCCTGAAGGCCATCCGCGAGGCAGAGGCTTATCCCGGACCGTCACTCATCATCGCCTACGCTCCCTGTATCAACCACGGTCTGAAGCGCAAGGGCGGCATGGGCCGTTCACAGAACGAGGAGAAGCTGGCTGTCGATTGCGGCTACTGGCACCTGTGGCGTTTCAACCCGCAGCTGGCTGACGAGGGCAAGAACCCGTTCACCCTCGACTCAAAGGCTCCTAAGTGGGACGACTTCCGCGACTTCCTCCTCGGCGAGGTTCGTTATCTGTCAGTACAGAAGGCATTCCCGAAGGAGGCTGACGAGCTCTTCACCCAGGCCGAGAAGATGGCTAAGCTCCGCTACCAGACCTACGTTCGCAAGAGCCAGGAAGACTGGAGCGAGCAGATCTAACCACCTTTCGCAACTCTTCTGACCCCGTGTGCCGAAGGAGGAGCTTCCCTGCCCCTCCTTCCACCCGAGGTTAACACAAAATAGCCCAAGATCCATTGCTTAAACACAAGACCATGGGCTAAAAACCAAAAAGCATCAATGTCAGGCCCACGCTCAGCATTGATGCTTTTTTGTTTATTTGCCTATTTATTACTGCTAATCTACAATCTCTACTCTCGGATTACAAACAGAACATAACGGCAGAGTTTCGTATTTTATAACCTTAAGATGCCAAAAATCCAGCAGGTAAAAAGAGTGACGAGGTCTGAGGGGCGAATTCGCCCCTTTATTTAGGGTTGTTCAACTGCTACAAAGCCCAAGATATTCCAATGTATTAAGGTTGAACATCAGTTTTTCTTAATGACTTAATGACTAATGACCTTAATGACCACTTTTCCAAAAACCTCCCCCTCTCAGCCTCAGCATTCTTAACTTTCATCTGATTTGGTTACCAAATAATGTTAATTTGCAACCATTTCGATTGTTGTATCAATAAAAAAGCATTATCTTTGCATAAGATAAGCTGCACCTCGGCATAGATCACAAGCAAGCTTGCATCTCTGCTCTCAGTTTGCATTATCTAAATTGCATCACAAACAAATAATTGAATTATGGTTATAAATACCGTTGACGCACCGCGCGACATGATGAAAGAACTCAGAAACGCTTTGACGGAGGTTAAAGAAGCCATGTCCGACAAGCGCAAACTTCAATCTGCTGACAGTTTACTCGATGTGTTGTAATCAAGGCTAAAGGTAAACAAAACAACATGAAATACGAATCGCCTTATTTTGAATTTATAGAAAACAACCATCCTCAGTATTATTCTGATGATCGGGTGCTGCTTTGTGACATCCTCTTTCGTTATATTACGGATGATGGGGTTTCGGAAGACGACCTCGAATGGATAGAACGAACCATCAAGACCAAGAGCGAGGCTCTGCAAGAACTTAAGCGATTAGAGGCTTTGCTCTTTTCTGAAGCTTGCCAAGCACCCCATAAGCTGTAAACCTCTTGCGCCCCATCCTAATTTTCATATTCTCAAGCATCAATTTTTTCTTAATGACTTAATGACTAATGACCTTAATGACCACTTTTCAAAAACTCCCTCGCAGCCTCAGCATTCATAATTTTCATAACCGTTACATTAAATTTTGAAAATGACTAATGACTAATGACTGAAAATGACTGAAAACAACTTTTCATCAAGGTCACGTCGCCAAAGGGAGAATGGGAGATTAAAGCCAATCTGTAACATCCCCCTCTTCCACCGAGGCAAACACAACAACAAAAGGCATCAGCGCCGGGCCCAAGCTCAGCATTGATGCCTTTTTTGTTTATATTTAGAACCTTATACATTTCCTGTTGAACTACCGAATTTTTCTCGGCAGTTGCCGAGTTTTTCTCGGTAACTGAATCTTCAACAAGTTCTCCGCTCATGAGTTACAAATACCTTAACAGTTTGCCTCGCTTGAATATATTATCCTCATGATAATAGAGCACAACGTCATCAAAGCAAGGTCTCTCTATTTTATAGTTTTTCAGCTTCTCGTTCTTGTCAAACCACATATTGATGATACAAACAGAACACGACGGCAGAGAACTTTTTTCCCTTTCATTCTCCGTAAGCATATTCTTATATGCTTGGATAAGCAATTTTTCTACCATTTTTATACGGTCTGCTTTTGATTCTTTGTATCAGCAAAACTGCCTATCCATATTCTCAAATCCTTGCAGTCAAGAAACTCACTAAAATGTTCGTTTTTTGGATTCAACCTCTTCTCGATACCATCGTTCTGTTTATGAATTCCTACATAACGTCTCCAACGACACCGTGCATCTTTTCGAGCCTCAAAGTAATAGAAATTGAAATAACCCGATGCTATAGTGTCAGTCCCCTTTACATACTCCTTATATTCGTCGTATGTAAGAGGGCCGACCCATTGTATCGTATATGTGTGCTTTATATCTTCCATTTACTCTGCCATTATTTCAACAACAGGCACCGTTTTGTACATTTCATTTTGCGTCATATAGCTGTAAGTTCCCACTTGCTTAACAACTTTTCCTTTAGGCACATTTATCTTTTGACTGTCATAATAAGACGTGCTTTCATCACCTGCAAAGAAAACTACCGTTCCCCAATTGTCACTTCGAGTATCGTCAACCATAGCTAATGCGCTTCCATCAGGCAGCACCTGCATAACCTTAAAAACCTTACCAGGCACAACACCGCGAGGCTTTTCAAACATCACTACATCTTTGTTTGATGTAGATGTTGCTACTGATTTCGCCATAAAAAGGCCTACAACAAAAATCAAAACAATACCTGTAACTATTCCAGCTACATAGGTCAAGATAAATTTCACTTTCATGCTCATAATACTCTGTATTTTATTCGTTTCATTACTTATCTGTAATTATATTCCACCCTTCACCATGATTAAAAATAAATCAGATTTCATAAATCATTGACTCTGGAAACAGCAATGACATCCCTTTCTTTTTTATTTTGAACGAGTAAGTATCGCCATGACCACTTGGACGGCAAAGCAAAAGGTCAACAGTTATAACGTTCTGTTCAAGCAAAACATCAAACTGCCCTACATTGGGATTTTTCGTATGCTCTATTTGCTTATAACGAAAAAACTCCTTTCCGTCGCTGAACTTGTTTTCAACCTCAATCCAAAACGTTTCACGATGCTTTATTTGCAAGCGTTGGTGCAACTTTACCAATCGCCAAGCCGCAACATCTTCAACTTTTCTTCTCTCTGCTTGCAGCTCAAGTAACTCGTTTATATGGTTAACATTCAAAAACAACATTTGGCTGTTAGGAGGCGTACATTGAACGGTGTTTTGGTAAGTTCTGAAACCATCTTCATTTATGTAACCATATTTTTCTACAATTTCACGTCCAGATTTTAATCTGCTAATATCCCAGTCTGGTGTCTGAGTAAACAGCACATTTTTCTTGCTTCTTCGTTTCTCACGATGACTTTTCAGTTCAATGCCCTTGTAGTCAGGAGTTTTGTCACTATTCATGCTAATGCCAAGAAACGATTCTATAGTTCTACCTATTCCTGTGTCAGCCGTTACTTCCGATTCAAACCATTGGTCACTAACAGCACGGAAACGCCCAAGAAGCTCTTCTGAAACACAATTTCCCTCTTGATAAATGGCCTTCAGTATTTCTTGCATAGGATTGAGAATGGCAGAATTATAGCATTTCTCTACATCTATTTGGGTAATATTGATACTATACAAGATATCTTCATGCCAAAACAAAACATGAATGTTGTTAGCATCTGTGAATGAACCAAAGCCATAAATCCACATTCGTGGATCTCCCTTTTTCGTATTGGGACGATAAAAAGATGCCTTCGTTAAAAATTGCATTGTTTCTGTAAGAACACAAGCAGTTTTTATCTGCTTATGTTCTTGTCCTTGAAGTTGCTCTTCATAGTTATGAATTCCATTTTCAAGGAAATAAGCTCGCATGGGAGCTGTTGAGTCAAGAATACCCTTACCTAAGCCGGTAGAGGTAATCTCGACTTGAGTAAACTTTACATTGTGATTAACAAGAAACTTCAAATTCTTCTGCTCAAACGCAGTAAATGGACGCATATTAACCATATTCAAACAAGATGAAAATACGAGTGTTCTGTTCCTAATTTTGGCAATTCTTTTGTTAAGGTGCTTTTTATTGACGTTGAAAATGCAGAATCAAACAGACGGAATATCTCTTTAACAGATTTTGCCACTCCGTTTTTAGTTGGTACTCCCCAATAATTACCACCACTCAAATTTCTAACACGAGATATTTCAACTCTTGTTGATGAATATCCATTAAGGCCGTTTGACGGCATAGTAACAAACGAGTATGTAAATCTTTTTAGATCTTTCAGATTAAAGGTCTCTGTACCAACCATGATGTGTTGGGCAGGGATTCCTCCTGAGTTATATATAATATCCCACAGCATCGGAATTTGAGAGTTTTCATTCCAATTACTTTTGCATTGAATGACACCTATCTGGAACAACTCAAAATACTTAGCCACCTCATTTGAGAGTTTTTCATTATCAATATTTCTAGCTCTTGGCGTAAGAAACAGGTCTGGTTCTCCGACAAACACATCTTTCTTCGGAAAAACCATTACGGTTAAATCTGGTTCTGCACTACATGCAAGATTATCATAATAGACAGTTAGAGCATCTTTTATAGGTTTGGGCAACTTGCTGGATTTCTTTATTACTACGGCACGCGACCCTAGCAAGCATATGTTCATATACCATAAAATAATAGCCTCCCACAATGTGCCAGCTGAGCTCATTTCTGACTGTCCGCCTCTTCCGCTGCCGGGACGTGTAGTTTTAAAGATATCACGCAATGAGTCACCAATATCTAATAAAGCCTTAGCATGGTTACAGTTATCACACTTTTCCTTTATTAGAGGCTTCCATATTTCCCAACAACTACAGAATTTGCGATTTCCAAAAATATCGGAAATAGCATCCTTTCTAATTTCTTCAATGATATTTCTTGCCATACGTTATTTTATATGTTTCAGAACTTCATTTGCAATTGCCCTTGCCATCAATGGTGGAACGGCGTTGCCCACAAGAGTGTATTGAGGAATTTCTTTCTGACGGTTATTTCCTCCTGTCTGACGTTTTCCTTGAAAAACAAACGAATCGTCGAAACTCTGTAGACGAGCCATCTCACGAACAGTCGTTGGGCGGAAGGCAGAATAATGAATAAAGTCGTCGGGCATTGTGCAAACCGTCGGGCTTTGGCCGAGGGGGTTCAAAACTACATAATTGCGTTTTTGAGAATCCAACTCCTTCTCTTTGAGTTCAGCCTTCGCATCATCATAATCGCCGTGTTTCGCAATAATTCTCAACCGTTCGCGGACCTTTTCGTTCTGTTGACTTGTTTGATGATTGAACAGCTCCATGTGCCGATGCATCTTCGGTTTATCCAGCTCGTTCATGTTCAACACATAGAAAGGCTCTTCATCAAACGAGAAGCGATGCCCCAAACGGCCTATCCTTGACCATTCAGAGAACAAAAGCCCCCGATCGTCAGGCTCGCCCTGAATATCTCTATGAATCTTGCTGTCTTCATATTCAGCTATAACCTTGGGCGTTTTATAGGTGGTCGCGGTGTCTCCGTTTCCTACCATATTCAGATCCCAAAGAGCCTCATAAACCTTTACTTTCTCATCGTTGGCAACAGTAGCGGGGATGTCTTTTATTAACTCTTGGTCGTTTCTACAACCTATAAACACCACTCGTTCCCGGTTTTGAGGCACACCATAATTAGAAGAAAGAAGGACAAGCGGCTCTTCTATATTGTAAAGCCGAATTTCCTTCAACAGCTCATTAAGGTGTTTGAGGCAGCTCGAGCTGCCTTTTAGTTGTGCCTGAATAAACTCAATACACTCGTCAAAGGTGGAAGTAAGTATTTCCAACGACTTTTTCAAGACCTTCGCATCTTCATAACAGTCGCCCATTTCAGCCACCTTATCTATGGCCTCAAAAGTTTTTTCAAGAATCTGCTCATCAGATATTGTCTCAATAATGGCATTATAACCATCCATAAAGGTGTCGTTGTCAATGTGAGCACTTGTTTTTAGCTGAATGACCTGTTTGCGTATAGAATCTCTTTGAGGCTTCATTTTCAACAAAAGCAGACCATGACGAATGGTGTTTACACTTTCATCGCTTTTGCTTACACTATAGGGCAAATGTTTGGTTACTGTCTTTAATTGATCATCGAGGTTACTAAAGAAAATCTCATTCTGCTTATCCCAGTTGTCAACAGTTGTTTCCATGCAAAGCCTTATGTACAAAGCATAATATAACGAAGCTGGCATTAAGGGTTTCAAGGCATCATCCAAGAAAGCATAGAGCAGATTCATTTTCGCTTCATCAACAATAGATCTTATTTCACGAAGAATTCTTTCTTTAATCCGACCTTCATCCTTTGTAAGAATGCCCTTAACGTTTTCCATCACAAAATATTTGGGACGCAAGGCCTTGATGACCTTTAGATAATGAAAGAACAAATCATCACGTTTGTCAAGCTTCTTTCTACGACCTGCAAGACTAAACGACTGACAGCTAGGTCCTCCTGTTATAACATCTATTTCTTGATTGCCTATTTCTTTGAGAAGATTCGGCAAAAAAGAGTCGTCCATAATGTCTTGACACATAAATTTTGTATCAAGACCAAGCATCTTATTATAGCGCACACGATGAGTAAGCTCACAGTTCTCGTTTATGTCGCTAGCCAAACGAAAATCATAATATTTATCGTCCGTATAAGCCTGCAAAAATCCTTCGCTGAAGCCTCCTGCTCCAGCGAACAAATCAAGATATTTTATTCCCTTACGGGTAGATATGAATTCTTTCTTTTCAGACATAGCTATTGTTGCTATTTTCAAAATTAGATAAAACCGTTTGTTCCATTTAAATCATTTCACCATGATTTAAAATGTTTTTGTCTACAAAGTTACAAAATCTAAATGAAAAACCAAGCTTGTGTTCAACTATTATTGTATCTTTGTTCACCCAAAGAATAAAATGGCGCAAAGAAGTACAGAAGCATTCTTAACTTTCATAGCTGTAACATTCCAATCCCCTCCTTCCACCGAGGCTAACACAACAATAAAAGGCATCAGCGGTTGTATCTTCTTCCGCAAGGAACATTAAAACAAGCCCTTCTTGTTTACACGATACAAAACATTGATGCCTTTTGCTTCGCTTATTAATAATCCCGATTATCTCTCTTTCCTTCTCTATTTTATCCTTCTTTTATCATCTCCACCACGTTTTCATCCTCAACATCTTCATCTTTTTGTTCCTCTTTTTGTTTCTCTTTTTGTTTCTCTTCCGTAGTGATCTCCACCTCGATATCCTCACCGTTTTCCATACATTCTTTGACCTTGTCATAGAGGAGGTTATAGGTTTCCAGCGATTTGGAGAGCAGGCCGGTCACGATGATGTTGTCGGCGACAATGGGCTTGCCCACAATTATGCTGCCATTCTTCAGCGTGAAAGGGCCGTTGCCAGGTTGAATGAACGCGCTGCCTTTCACCACGAGTTTCATCGCACAGCCTTTCACCACGAGTTCCTGATCTGATAGCTTCGGGACCATTTTCAACGTCAGGCGATAAGAGCCTGTGCGCAAATGTCTTGACGGGTGTTCCAACGTGTCACACTCTTTTGTGTCGTTAACATATAAGGTGCCATGCACCCCATAAGCTGTAAATATCTTGCGAACTATTTTAATTTCCATAATTTTAAAACTTCAATTTTTCT
>ULQK01052464.1_pt1 | contig 41410 bp, 34 predicted proteins | sample 1954371 | NCBI WGS metagenome assembly ULQK01 (sample SAMEA4835652, study PRJEB28245) | human gut metagenome | biome: gut microbiome; material: fecal sample | place: Denmark | collected 2008 | reverse complement strand
AGGATGTAACAAAATTCAGTTACAATCTCATGGGCAAGAGTTATTGCTTTGTCTTGGAGAATGATCCATCTATCATCGTCTGTGCTTTCACGGTATCAAACGACAGCATACGTGTTTATGACCTTCCTCGTAGCAGGCGCGACTACATGAAGCATATGACGCACAAGCATATGCGCAGATACCCGGGAGTACTGGTCGGACGGTTGGCGGTTAACCAAGACTACTCACATAAAGGTATAGGAAGCGAGGCTCTTCTGTTTATCAAACAATGGTTCTTATCTCCTGACAACAAAACTGGATGTCGGTTTGTCGTTGTCGATGCAGTAAATGATCCAGATGTCCTCCAATTCTATCAAAAGAATGGATTTGTATTCCTGTTCACGTCGGAGGAGCAGGAATTTATCTATACTGGCGGTAAGAAGGGCGAGCGCGTCGAGTTAGATACGAGACTGATGTATTTTGATTTGATGGATTTATCTACTTCAGATGCAAACAATAACAGATAAACTTGAAATAGAGAGATTGCTGACAAGGCTTACAACTTACATTGCCAATAAGCTACATTTGTCGACTATGGCTGCTGTCGGAGCGGTATGCATGTCAAAGGTAGCCAATGAGTTGGCAGGTGGAAAGATACCAGAAAGAACGACCTTCGAAAATTTGTCAGAACGACTATTCAAAGAGGTAACGATGGCACTATGAGGAAAACAGATTATTTCTTTGGTATAGTAGTCGGATATAATGGACAAATAGCAGAAGATGTACTCGTCTTCACTAATCCATATAGGAATGTAAGTAATATCTGTAACCCATACCTGATTCTTACGTGTGGGGATGAGTTCTTTTATGAGATTAGGATATGTAGGGAGACCATGACTTGAATCCGTTGTACGAGGCTTACGCCTTGGTTTTCTGACATTCAGATTGTTTTCGGCAATAATCATCTCCATCTTATCCCTGCCAACCATATACTCATAATCACGGCCAAAACGCCCTAGATACATCGCATGTAGCTTTTCGCCGCCGATACCTGGGTCGTGCTCGCGCATCTCGCGAATGAACTGCAAAACCATCTCTTCCGTAAGGAGTTGTTTACTTAACGTGTCTCTATGCTGATAATAAGCCTGCCAACTCTTGCCAAACAGCCGACAGAGAAGGCCCATGGTCTGACCCTTTACCTTCTCTGCGGCAAGCTCTTTTACTGTTTGGCACCAGATTTTTTTCTTATTGGGATATTGAAGGTTTTTTCGGCAATGTCTATCATCACATCCTTAGCATGATTAGACCATTCTGCCATCTTCAATGCTTCCTGGAGCTTTTTGTTTTCCTCTCTGAGGCGGACCAACTCCTGGTCTGGGGTCTCTACAGGATTTACTTTCTTTTGTGGCATAAGATTGGAATCTTGATTTACTTCTTTTGAAATTCTCGTCGTCTTTATAGACGATTTTGAGTCGGAAAAGTTACTAATCCAGCGATATATTAACTGACGAGGTACGCCGATAGACTTGCTTAGTGGAAGAACTGCAAAGCCTTCTATTAAGACCTTGTAAACTACCTTTCGCTTGAACTCATCGTTGTAGCGAGAACGACGACTGCCTTTAAGCTTGAAAGTTCTTGCCAAAGACTCCAAATCTTGGTCAACAATGTTGCTTTCTATATTCATTTTAAACGTTGTTTTTTATTCAACGTTTTTCAGGGTAAGACAGTGAGTTTATCACAAAATTCCGAGGTTTTTCGAGTGGGTTTATCACAAAATTCCGGATAATAAGTCTGGTAAATGCCTTGGGGCGCTTAGTCGGATACTACTTGTGTCGTGTATCCTTTGCCGTGGCAGCTCTGGCAGGTTCCTGTGCCACTGCATGTGCTGCAACGCATCACCACCTTTTCCTTGTGGAAGTTGTGTGAGTCTCCCATGTCGCCTGTGCCGCCGCAGATGGCGCATCGGCGTGTTCCCTTGCACGCATAGCATGCGACTTTCACGATTCTTGCCGACGGCTTCTTCGTGCCGCGTGGAGGTGCAACATATGTGCTTTTGCCGGAAGAATAACTTCCGCCACTGTTTCCCTTTGTGAATTTGGAGTACAGACGGTCGTATTCAGCCTTGCTTATTCGGCTGAATGAAGCTGAGTAGTTGTATGCTCCCTTGATGGTTATGTGTGAAAAGTCCGGCGATACGAGCATGGATTCCAACCAGCTATGCAAGTAGTTGCGAATACGTTCGTAGTACACTGTGTAGTTGGCACCGATGCGTGGCATGTCTTTGAATTGTCCATAGTCAGCCTTGCCGTTTTTCATGCCGAAATCCTTCAGTTTTATTCCTCCGCGCCACGCATTGTTCTTGTATATAGCGCAGCGGTCGCCTTTGTCGTAATAGAATTGCAGGTTGAAAATGATGCTTTTGTCTGCGGTGGCATAATATCGCGTTTCGCCGTCAGGAAAACGGTTCTGTGCAGTGCAGTTAATGGTTGCCAGTATAAGGAGAATAACTGCAGAAAGAAGTTTGTTTTGTATTGTTTTCATATTCTGATATGTTGTTGGTGTTCAGTATGATTGTACGGCAAGCGACAATAAGCAGCTCATTATTTCTGCGCCAAATTGCGGCCTGCATCGATCCTCAGGAAGATAAACAACAGGATGGTGAATCCCCACAACGATGAGCCGCCATAACTGAAGAACGGCAGCGGGATGCCGATTACAGGCGTGAGACCAAGCACCATGCCCACGTTGATGAACACATGGAAGAGGAACACGCTAAGCACACAATAGCCGTAAATGCGCCCGAAGGCAAACGGTTGTCGCTCAGCAAGATGTATGAGCCTAAGGATGAGGGCAAGAAACAAGAGGAGCACGCTGGCAGAACCCAGGAACCCCTCCTCCTCACCAACGGTACAGAAAATGAAGTCGGTGTCTTGCTCTGGCACAAACTTCAGTTTGGTCTGCGTGCCGTTAAGAAATCCTTTGCCTTTAAGGCCACCCGAACCGATGGCAATCTCGCTCTGATGAACATTATAGCCCGCTCCTGCAAGGTCCTCGTCAAGGCCAAGCAACACGTTTATGCGCACACGCTGGTGAGGCTCCATAACGTTGTTGAGCACATAGTCGGCAGAATAGAAGAATACCAACGAGCCTACGGTGAACGCCATGATGAAGAAATAGCTCTTCAGGCGGGTGCCAAGGGCTTGTATGAGCAGATAAAGGGCGAGCAACACACACACCACAAGCTGCACGATGGCCACGTCGAAGGGTATGACATAGACCGAGAAGAGGAACGCCAAGAGGGTTATTCCGAGCGAGTAAGAGAGTATGATGATTGTCTGCTTTCGGTTTTGACAATAGACATAAACCATGCCCGCCGTGAACACCTGAACAAGGAGCAGCACAGAGAACTCGCCTACCGATGTGGGCGTGTCACACATAAAAATCTGTTCATATTTCACACCGACAACAAAATAGACAACCATGGCCACACCCGTGAAGAGCACACTGCCAGGCATACCCTCACGATAGAGCATTAACGAGAACGCCAGATAGACAAGGGCCGAACCCGTCTCGCGCTGACCCACAATGCAGATCATGGGCAGCAAGATTATGCCGCAGGCAGCAGCAAAATGTTTCCAGTTGTGTATGTTGTAGCCGTAGGTGCTCATGAGCTTTGCTAGAGCCAGAGCCGTGGCAAACTTTCCAAACTCGGCGGGCTGCAGACGCAGCGGTCCGATGACCAGCCACGAGTGGGAGCCTTTGATGTCGTGCGGATTGAAGATGGTGGCAAAGAGCAAGAGCAGCAAGATGCCAAATATGAAATAGGAGAAGGTGTCGAGAAACTTGGTGTCGAGCATCATTATGACAAAGCCCAGACACAGCGACGTACCTATCCACACGATCTGCATGCCGGAGCGTGTTCCCATACTGAAGATGTCGTTGTCGCCGAACGAATAGCTCGCTCCGCACACGCTTAACCATCCAAAGACGAGCAAGGCCATGTAGATGACAATCGTCACCCAGTCGATAGAACGGAGCACTCCTTGGTTTCTTTCAGTTCTTTGTATCATTGCTTCTTGTTCTTTTCTTAAAATAAAAAAATCGCTTGTTTATGATTGCTCAACATTGTGAAGCGTTGTGCAGCAGCATCACGAACTGTTGGCGACATCATGAGCTGTCGGCAGCGGCACGAGTTATCATCAGCGGCGCAAGCCTTCGTCAGCGTCGGCCCTGATGGTTCTCAATGGTTATTGGCACAATGCCCTTGCCTCGTTGAGCTTCATTGATCTTGTCTTTTGCGCCCTTCTTGCCTTTCTGCTTTGCCTTAAGGTCGGCTTGCTGCTTGGCTTTAAGCTCAGCCTTTTGCTTGGCGGCAGCCAGAGCAGCGGCTTTCTTGGCGGCAGCGGCAGAGTCGGCAGCGGCTTTAGCGGCAGCCTTGCTTCCCTTCTTTCCCTTGGCGGGCTGGTTGGCAAAGCGCTGACCGTAACCGATGCGGCGCTTCTGCATCTCGGCAGCTTGGGCCTCGCTGGCAGGCGACAGTTTGCCATGCAGATACTGCTCCATCATCAGTCCGCCGATGGGCACACCATAGTCGGCACCCCATCCACCATTCTCCACATACACACAGATGGCTATCTTAGGGTCATTCATCGGAGCGAAACCCATAAACACGGAGTGGTCATGGCCGCGGTTCTGAGCGGTACCTGTCTTGCCGCATGCCTCAAAGTCGTAGTGGGCCAGGTGCTTACACGTTCCTTTGAGAGCAGACGAGCGCATGCCTGCCACCACATAATCGTAAGCGCGTCGCGATGCCTTGGTCACATGTCGGCGTGTGTAGGCTGTGTCAAGGGGCTCACCCGACACCTTGCGCACCACATGGGGTGCATAATAATAGCCACGGTTGGCAATGGTGGCGCCGAGGTTGGCTATCTGAAGCGGCGTAAGCGTTACCTCGCCCTGACCGATAGAGATACTGATTATTGTCAGTCCGTTCCACGATCCGCGATAGTTGCGGTCATAATATTCGGCATTAGGAATCATTCCTCGCTTCTCGCCAGGCAGGTCAATGCCGAGCTTGTAGCCGAAACCCATGCTCACCATATAGTCGCGCCAGGTGGTCATGGCATCTTGAACCGAGTGATACTTGCGGCGGTTTCCCATCATGTAATAGAGGCCCCAGCAGAAGTAGGCGTTGCAAGAGGTGCTTATGGCATCGACAAGGGCTATTGGAGATGAGTGGGAGTGGCATCCCACATGCAGACCTCGATGATAGAAGCCTCTGTGACAGGCAAATGCGGTGGATGGTGTTATCACGCCCTCGGTCATGTAGGTTAGGGCCTGTGATGTCTTGAAGGTGGAGCCCGGCGGATAGAGACCCATAATGCTGCGATTGAGGAGCGGCTTCCACAGGTCTTGTTGCAGCAGGCGGTGGTTCTTTCCTCGCGCCCTGCCCACCATGATGCGCGGGTCATAGGTGGGCGACGACACCATGGCGAGCACCTCGCCCGTCTTTGGTTCAATGGCCACGATGCTGCCTATCTTGCCTTCGAGCAGACGCTCACCAAGGGCCTGAAGGTTGAGGTCGATGCTGAGCGTCAGGTCCTTGCCTGCCACCGGCTTACGGTCATACTTGCCATTTTGGTAATTGCCCTGTATGCGGCCGCGAGCATCGCGCAGCAAGATCTGCACACCTTTCTCGCCGCGAAGCTCTTTCTCATAATATTTCTCTATGCCGAGCTTACCAATGTAGTCGCCTGGCTGATAATAGTCGTCATCCTCGATGTCGCTCATCGACACCTCTCCCACATCGCCCAACACATGGGCGGCATAAGGATACTGGTATTGGCGGATGCTGCGTCGTTGAACATAAAAGCCGGGAAAACGGAATATTTTTTCCTGGAACATAGAAAACTCCTGACTGCTGAGCTGGCTCATGAACAGCTGCTGCGTGAAGCGCGAGTAGCCGGGGTTCTTTGAACGATCCTTGATGTCGTTCATACGCTTTATAAAAAACTCTTTTGTTATGCCCAGCGTCTGGCAAAACTCGGTAGTGTCAAGCCGTCCACTCTCCTCGTTCATGACGACCATGATGTCGTAAGCGGGCTGATTGTAGACGAGAAGCTTGCCGTTACGGTCGGTGATGGCACCGCGTGACGGAAACTCTACCTTCTTGAGAAACGCGTTGCTGTCGGCATTTTTCTTGTAGTCGTCGCTCATGAGCTGAAGCGTGAACAGGCGCAGAATGTACACCACGACGATGATTGTAGCAACACCGCCAATGACAAACCTTCGGTTCTCAAGATTATAGTCCTTCATTTATTTTCGTTGTTACGATAAAAAACGTTTCCTGTTGTTTCAAATTATTCTGTTTCTTGCGGTTTTTTGCTGACCGACAGCGGTTTACAGCTGACCTACAGCTGTTTACAGCTGACCTTCAGACCATTTACAGCTGTGTCTTCCTACATCTTCTTATTTCTTTCTAAAATTGTCAATGACAAGAATGAGCACGATGGTGAGCAGTGTGCTGCCACCAATGCTTGCAAGCCATTGCAGCCAGTTGAAGAAATTGAAAGCCTCAAGAGTGAAGAACAAAAGGCAGTAGATCGTGACAATGATGACGGTGTAAAACGCATATTTCATTGGACCTAACACCTTCATAGAAGGACGCAGGTCGTCAGGACTGTCTTGCTGTATGAACAGGCTCAACAGGTAAGGCTGCAACAAGCCGACAAGGGTCATTGATGCTGCTGCCACGCCGGGCGTGTTGGAGAACGAGTCGACACACAAGCCCATGAGGAAGCATGACAAAAGCGTTATCCAGCGTGGCTGGTTGCGGCGTGTGGGCAACACGAAATAGACATACAGCAAGGGCGTGGCACAGTTGAACAGGTGCACATAATTGAGCACCAACGCCTGCGCCAACAGCAGCACTGCAAAAAACACAAGATTTTTAATCCAGTCTAAGCTCATTATCTTTAAAAAATCTCTTTGTTCGTCAGAACATTATAATCAGTTGCCTTTGGGCTTAAGCGAGTCTTGGGCTGCCTCAAGCAGCTTCATACGCTCAACCATGGCGTCGTCGTTGATGACACACACGTCGCGGAGGTTGCCGAAATTGGTGGTGAGCTTAACGCGCAAACGGTAAGACATGCCGTTTTCTGAATTGTACACACGCATAACCTTACCCACGAGCATGCCAGGGGGGAAGACCGACGAGTAGCCACTCGTCACGATGATATCGCCAATGCGGAAACGTGCATGACGCGGCACATCATCAAGATAAGCCTCGTCGGGACGGTTGCCATACCAGTGGAGATAGCCAAAATAGCCGCGGCCACGGATGGCGCAGCTGATGTTTGACTTACTGCTGAGCACGGGTATGACCACCGAGTAATGGTCGGATGTGAGGTAGACAATGCCCACCACGCCCAAGCCGCAAGCCACACCCATGTCTTTCTTCACACCGTCGGCAGAGCCTTTGTCGATGGTTATGAAGTTGTCGAGCTTGTCGAGGGAGTTGCTCACCACGCGCGCCGGTATCGACTTATATCTTGCGAGCATACTTCTTTGCAAGCGCTCAAGATAGGTTGTGTCGTGAGCCAGCGTGGCTTGTGCCTCTGCCATCTTCGACACCTCTCGCTCAAGATACAGGTTACGCGCCGTCAGTTGGCGGTTGACCTCGACGAGCGAGAAATATTGGTCCACGGATGCCTTGGCAGCATAAACCTTTCCCGTCACCGCATTGGCCGACGAGAACCACACGCTTCCCTGATAGCTGTTATATTGGAACAACAGCACAAAGCTGACAACCTCAAGAAACAGGAACAGAATCCAGTGGTTGTGACGTGCAAGAAAATCGAGAAGATTACGCATAGTGTTTATTAAAAAGAAAAAGGTAAAAAGGTAAAAAATCTGTTGACAATAGCCTACACCTCTTATATATAATAAGGATAGCTCCAGGCCATCTGAAGAGAAGCCCAACCATCAGATATGATAACCCAAGGAACCATCAGATGATAGCCAAAGGCCCCAAAGACAGTTCAAAGCTTGTCATCAAGAAAACAGCCCAACGCCCTGACGAGAGCGTTTATTGTCAAAAAGATTTCCTTTCAATTATTTTTTTACCTTTTTACCTTTTTACCTTTTTACCTTTAATTATCGCATGAGGAACGAGAAGCGGTCGATGTTCTTCAGAGCGATGCCAGCGCCCTTAGCCACGCTGTGCAACGGATCTTCTGCGATATGGAACGGAATGTTAATTTTGTCAGTGAGACGCTTGTCGAGACCGCGGAGCAGAGCGCCGCCGCCGCTGAGGTAGATGCCGTTCTTCACGATATCGGCATAAAGCTCTGGCGGTGTGTTCTCAAGGGCAGAGAGCACAGCGTTCTCAATCTTGGCAACGGTCTTGTCAAGACAGTGGGCGATCTCCTGATAGCACACAGGCACCTCCATAGGCAGGGCTGTGATGCGGTTAGGGCCATGAACGACGAAGTCTTCAGGAGCCTGCTCGCCAAGGTCGGTGAGGGCTGAGCCCACATGTATCTTGATGCGTTCGGCCATACGCTCGCTGACCTTCACGTTATGCTGACGGCTCATATACTCCTGAATGTCGGCTGTGAGGTCGTCGCCAGCGGTGCGGATAGAGTTGTTTGACACGATACCGCCAAGCGAGATCACGGCAATCTCGGTGCTGCCGCCACCTATATCGACAATCATGTTACCCTCGGGAGCCTCAACATCGATACCTATGCCTATGGCTGCTGCCATCGGCTCAAAGATAAGATAAACGTCGCGGCCATCGGCATGTTCAGCGCTGTCGCGCACGGCACGCAGCTCCACCTCGGTACTGCCTGAAGGCACGCCGATAACCATGCGGAGCGAGGGAGAGAACAGGCGGCTGCCTGTGTGAACCATCTTGATGAGACCGCGCATCATCTGCTCACAAGCAGTGAAATCGGCAATAACGCCATCGCGCAGAGGACGGATGGTGCGTATGTTGTCGTGCGTCTTCTCATACATCATCTTCGCCTTTGCACCAACGGCAATCATCTTGTCGGTGCGGCGGTCGAGAGCAACAACCGACGGCTCGTCCACCACAATCTTGTCATCGCTGATGATGATGGTGTTGGCGGTGCCAAGGTCCATTGCTATCTCTTGTACGAATGAAAAAAATCCCATAGTTTTCTTTTAATTGTTGTTATTGACAAGTTAGTGAGCAAACAAGCTCTTGACCCAAGAGCTTGTTTGTGTCTCAACAACTTGTTTTATTTACCGGCAAACCAGTTGTGGATGGCGGTGTCGTAATGACTGCTCACACCGAAGGCACGCTCAGCAAACATCTTGCGGTCAGCAAGGTCGGTAACAGCACCCTTCTTGTTGAGGATGTCGAGCAGCACGCCATACTCGGCCTTGCTCGGAACGATAACCACATCGTTGAAGTTTTTGGCTCCTGCTCGGATGAGCGAGATGCCACCTATATCAATCTTCTCGATAATGTCGGCCTCAGAAGCGCCGCTGGCAACGGTCTGCTCGAAAGGATAGAGGTCAACGATGACGAGGTCTATTTCAGGAATGTCAAACTCCTTCATCTGGTCAATGTCGCCAGCGTTGCCGCGACGGGCGAGGATGCCACCGAAGATTTTCGGGTGCAGGGTCTTCACACGACCACCAAGAATTGAGGGATAAGTGGTCACGCTCTCAACGGCTTGACAATCGTAGCCGAGCGATTCGATAAACTTCTGTGTGCCACCAGTAGAGAGAAATTTTACACCTTCTGCGTAGAGCTTTGCAAGCAGCTCATCGAGACCATCTTTATGGAAGACCGACACAAGAGCGGTCTTGATTTTCTTTGTTCCAGCCATATTTACTTTTAAAATCAATTATCAGGATGCAAAGTTACGAAAATCCAACGACATAACACGTTTTGTTTGAGCAAAATAAATTGATTAATGTCATTTTTCTGAACTTTCGCATTTAAAACAGGGAAAATATCGCAAGCAAGCGTCGCCGAAGGCGGCGACAAAGTTGAGAACGGCAATGTTGGTTTGAGATGATAATAGCCTGAAAATTTGCTTGTTATGTGCTTTGCGAAAGTTCAGTAAAAGAATAAATTTACAGTAAAGCAATTTAGTAAAAGAAAGAGATTCATGGCCCGTTATTGATGCGTCAACAACGTGGCGTATGGATAAAAAAACGAGCTACATTGCTGTAACTCGTCATCTAACATTGTAGCGGGACCCAGGATTGAACTGGGGACCTCATGATTATGAATCATGCGCTCTAACCAGCTGAGCTATCCCGCCATCGTTGTTTTGCGGGTGCAAAGGTAATACAAAATTGTTAAACTCCAAAACTTTTCGGGAAAAAATTTCAGAAAATGTAAAAAAAAACGTATTTTTGCACATGTAAACACCAAACAAGTCATTATTCTCGGCTATTTTGACACATTAACCTCTATACTTGCAGAAATGGAAATGCTACAAATAAACATCGAAAGAGAGCTCAACTCGACATCCACCTCTATAGTGTGGAACATGGTGAGCACACCTGAGGGCATGGCGCGATGGCTCGCCGACACCGTAACACTGGAGGGCGACACACTGACATTTACCTGGGGAAGCCCCTACGACCACCATGAAATGAGAAAAGCCACGATCATTGAAAAGAAGAAAAACCACTGCATAAGGTTTTCATGGAACGACGAACAGGGCATGGAGACTTTTGTGGAGATAAAAATGGAGAAGAGCCAGCTCACGGGAGAGTATATCTTACGCATCACCGACTTCGCCGATCCCAATGACAAGCAGTGGCTCCTCGACACCTGGGGACACAACTTCAGACAGCTGCGACGCTCAAGCGGACTGTAAACACGAACATGCGCCAAGATGACGGCACACTGTTTTAAAGCACACAATTTCAAACTGACCTTTTGACAAATTGCGGGCTCGCACCCTCATACACCTTATTTTATTATATAAAAAATACAAAAATGACCATATTGTGATTTTTTTATACTAATTTTGCATGCTGGTAAACCGCATTGTGCGGACAGACAAGCAAAGAACTCTACATGTTTCGGATAAAAAAATTAGACCTCTTCATAGCCAAGCAATTCGGATTGCTTTTCATAGGAACATTCTTCATCTGCCAGTTTGTGCTGATGATGCAGTTTCTGTGGCGATACATTGATGACCTTATTGGAAAAGGACTGACCATGGATGTCATGGCGCAATTTTTTTGGTACATGGGCTTGCAGCTCGTGCCCCAGGCATTGCCGTTGGCCATCTTGCTCTCATCACTCATAACGTTCGGTAACCTCGGAGAGAGCAGTGAGCTGACAGCCATCAAAGCAGCAGGCATTTCATTGCTGCAAGCATCGCGCTCGCTGATCGTGATCTCTGTCTCTATATGCCTCCTGTCGTTCTATTTCCAAAACACCATCGGACCGGCTGCCAACCGCAACCTCATGCAGCTGCTGCTCGCCATGAAGCAGAAGAGCCCAGAACTGGAGATCCCGGAAGGCATTTTCTACGACGGCATACCCAACTGCAACCTCTATGTGCAGAAAAAAGACCTTAACACGGGCAAGCTTTACGGCATCATGATTTACCGCATGACGGGAAGCTACGAGGACCAGGCAATAATTTTGGCCGACTCGGGCATGCTACAGTCGACGGCAGAGAAAAAGCACCTCGTCATGAGCCTGTGGAGCGGCGAATGGTTTGAGAACATGAAATCGCAGGAGCTGGCAGGCAGCGCGGCTGTGCCCTACCGCCGCGAGACGTTCGTGTCGAAAAAGATTGTGCTCGACTTTGACGGCGATTTCAGTGCCGCTGATGCCTCATCGGTGTCTAACGACGCGCGCACAAAGAGTCTGGCACAGATAAGACATGACCTCGACTCGATAAGAAGCGATTATGACAGCATAGGACGAGCATTCTACCAAGACATCATGACCTACAGCTTAAGGTTGCCTCACGCTTCGAAACGCGACTCGCTGAAGGCTGTTGAGCGGGCGGCGTCGGACAAATATAACGTTGACACGCTCATGGCACACATGACCATAAGCGACAGACAACGCATGCTCAACATGGCAAGCTCGGCGGTGCAGCAACGCACGTCAGACCTCGACTTCAAGAGTTATCTCACCGACAGCGGCGACCGTCTGATCCGCCTGCACAAGATCTACGCAATAGACAAATTTCTGCTGGCATTCATCTGCATCGTGTTCTTCTTCATCGGAGCACCTCTGGGAGCCATCATCAGAAAGGGCGGACTGGGTCTGCCTGTACTCATATCGGTGCTCGTGTTCATTCTCTACTATATCCTCGACAACACAGGATACCGAATGGCGCGAGGAGCAATGTGGACAATAACCTTTGGAAAGGGTCTGGCACCTGCCGTTCTCGTGCCTATGGCTGCCTTCTTCACCTATAAGGCCATCAACGACTCGATGGTGTTCAACATTGACGTGTGGCGTAACTTCTTTATGCGTCTGCTCGGACTGCGCATAAAACGCAGCGTCCTGGGCAAGGAGGTTATCATTGACGAGCCAAAATATGCACACGACGTGGAGCAGCTGAAACTGATGACGGAAGACATCACAACCTATGAGGCTCACCACCGTCTGAAACGGGCACCAAACTGGGTCAAGGTGTTCTTCAAGTACAGGCCAGACCACAAGATCGAACGGATAAACGACAGCCTGGAGGAGATAATTGAAGATCTTGCCAACACGAAAGACCGCAAGCTCATTGCTCTTCTCAACTGTTACCCTGTACTCTCGGTGAAGGCTCACACCAGACCGTTCGACCATAAATGGATGAACATCGCGGCGGCAGCCATCGTGCCCTTCGGACTGTTCCTCTACTTCCGCATGTGGCGTTTCCGCCTGCGCCTGTCTCGCGACCTCGGCGTGATCAAAAACACCAACGACGAGATCATTGCAAGAATAAACGCTACGCAACAGCAATAAGCCGTTACGAAAGCTGAAGAAGAAGATTTTGGGGAAAAGATGTTTTTTTGAGAAAAAAAGATTTCTGGGAAAAGAAGATTTTTGGAAAAAGAAGATTTTGGGAAAAAAGAAGAAAAAAGTAGAAATTCATACAGCTATAATATAATAAGGTGGAAAAGCTTACATTGAAGCTGTAACGCCACAACACCTTTAGCTAAAATAAAAATATAAAAAAACAACAATATGGGAGATTTCAAGCTCAGTAGCATCGAAGATGCAATAAAAGATTTTAAGGATGGACACTTCGTGATCGTTGTTGACGACGAAGACCGCGAGAACGAGGGCGACCTCATCATTGCAGCCGAGAAGATCACACCCGAGAAGGTGAACTTCATGCTGAAGAATGCAAGAGGCGTGCTCTGCGCACCTATCACGCTCTCACGCTGCGAAGAGCTGGACCTGCCGCACCAGGTCAGCGACAACACCTCAATGCTCGGAACACCATTCACCGTGACCGTTGACAAGCTCGAAGGATGCACTACAGGCGTGTCTGCTCATGACCGAGCTGCAACGATACAGGCTCTGGCCGACCCAAAGTCGACACCACAGACCTTCGGAAGACCTGGACACATCAACCCGCTCTACGCTCAAGACAACGGCGTGCTGCGTCGCTGCGGACACACAGAAGCAGCTGTAGACCTCTGCCGTCTGGCCGGCCTCTACCCTGCTGGAGCGCTCATGGAGATCATGAACGAGGACGGCACAATGGCACGCATGCCTGAGCTGCAAGAGATGGCCAAGGAGTGGAACATGCGCATCATAACGATCAAAGACCTCATTGCTTACCGACTGAAGAACGAGTCGATCATCGAGGTGGGCGAAGAGGTGGACATGCCTACAGAATATGGACATTTCAAGCTTATACCGTTCCGCCAGCAGAGCAACGGCATGGAGCACATGGCGCTCGTGAAAGGCGAATGGACGCCTGACGAGGAGGTGCTGGTACGCGTCCACTCGTCATGCGCTACGGGCGACATCCTCGGAAGCAAGCGTTGCGACTGTGGCGAACAGCTCCACAAAGCCATGCAGATGATCGAGAAGGAAGGCAAGGGTGTGCTCATATACATGCAGCAAGAAGGTCGCGGTATAGGCCTGATGAACAAGATAGCAGCATACAAGCTTCAGGAAGAGGGCTACGACACGGTAGATGCCAACGTGCATCTCGGATTCCAACCCGACGAGCGCGACTATGGCTGCGGCGCACAAATGCTGCGCAAGCTCGGCGTCCACAAGATGCGCCTGCTTACCAACAACCCCGTGAAGCGCGTGGGCCTGGAGGCTTACGGCCTGGAGATTGTGGAGAACGTGCCCATTGAGATTACGCCAAACAAATATAACGAACGTTACCTCAAGACAAAACGCGACCGCATGGGCCATACGCTCCACCTGAAATAAACAATACTACAGGCTCGGCAAAGAAAAACACACCTATTATGTATAGGCACACACGGTCTTCAAGATTGTAAAGAAGAAAGATATCAATTCTAAACTTATTTCTTTGACAAAAAAAAAGACATAAAAGAAGACAAAAAAGACAATGCTTTTTACGAACAGGCACAAACAAGCCTTCGTTAAAGCATTGTCTTTTGTCTTTCTTCCATTCCTTAGATTTAAAACAACGATATTCACATAACGACCTATCAGTCTAAAACAGAACAGATTGAAAGACACGAAGAGCGGACAAATATTAAGGAAAGAACAAAAAGCGAAACAGAAGACCATTAAACATCTGTAACAAATTGTCAAAGGAATAGTAAAATTTAAGAATTTAATGACAAAATAATAGACATTTTTTTCGCAGAAATGAACTTTTTTTTTAATTTTGCAGAGAATTAAAATTAATCAGTACAATTATGGCACAACTATCCGACCGTCTAAATCGTCTTGCACCATCACAGACGCTTGCAATGTCGCAGAAAAGCAACGAGATGAAGGCTCAAGGCGTGGATGTTATAAACATGAGTGTGGGCGAGCCCGACTTCAACACACCTGAACCCATCAAAGAGGCAGCAAAGAAAGCCATTGACGATAACTTCTCCCGTTATTCGCCAGTGCCTGGCTATGCTGACCTGCGCAAGGCTATCGTGGCAAAACTGAAAAAAGAGAACAACTTAGACTACACCACCGACGAGGTGCTCGTGTCTAACGGTGCCAAACAGAGCGTTTGTAACACCGTGATGGCTCTTGTTAACGACGGCGAGGAGGTTATCATACCTGCACCCTACTGGGTAAGCTACCCGCAGATGGTGAAGCTTGCCGGCGGCACACCCGTGATCGTGAACGCCGGATTTGAGCAGAACTTCAAGATGACACCCGAGCAGCTTGAAGCAGCTATCACACCGAAGACACGCATGCTCATTCTCTGCTCGCCCAGCAACCCTACAGGCAGCGTCTACTCAAAGGATGAGCTTGAGGCTCTGGCTGAGGTTATAAAGAAACATGAAGGTCTGTATGTGCTCGCCGACGAAATTTACGAGCACATCAACTACATAGGAAAGCACGAAAGCATTGCACAGTTTGAAGGCATGAAGGAGCGCTCTATCATCGTGAACGGTGTGTCTAAAGCTTATGCCATGACAGGCTGGCGCATAGGCTTCATCGCTGCACCACAGTGGATTGTGAAGGGCTGCAACAAGCTGCAAGGACAATACACAAGCGGACCGTGCTCGGTAAGCCAGAAAGCGGCAGAGGCAGCATACACCCTGCCACAAGACTGCGTAGAGACCATGCGCCAGGCGTTTGAGCGCCGTCGCGACCTTATCGTAAGTCTTGCTAAAGAGATACCAGGACTGGAGGTCAACAAACCTGAAGGTGCCTTCTATCTCTTCCCCAAATGCAGCAGTTTCTTCGGAAAGACTGACGGACAGAGAACCATAAACAACTCGACCGACTTTGCAATGTACCTGCTTGAGGTAGGACACGTTGCAACAGTGGGCGGCGATGCCTTCGGCGATCCCGACTGCTTCCGCATGAGCTACGCCACAAGCGATGACAACATCAAAGAGGCAATGAGCAGAATAAAGAATGCTCTGAGCCTGCTTAAATAAGAATCGAAACGCGCTTTAAGCCTGTCAAAATAAAAAAATGACAGGCTTTTAGTCCGTTGAAATAAAAATTATGTTAAAGCATGGGCTAAAAGATTGTTATTCGGCTTTATTTGCTAACTTTGCACAAAGTAAGAAAGCAAAGCCGGCAATAACAGCGCCTAACATGCACTAACAACAGAAAATATATTATTAACCAATAATAACTTTTTAAAATTCTAAAAAATTATGGCAACTACACAAGCTAAAGCGAATCCCAAGAAGAAATCGGGATTCCAGGGAGTTAGAGATGCAATTTGGATCATCATTGCATGTTTCATCCTCGCAGTATGTTTCTTCAAGTTCGTGCTCGGTAACCCCGACAACTTCGTTGGTGGAGACCCCGCAAATGCAGTTAAGGACGGAAGCCTTCTCGGTACAGTGTACAAAGGCGGTATTGTCGTTCCTGTGATCATCACTCTGCTTTTCACCGTTATCGCGCTGTCTATCGAGCGTTTCTTCGCTCTCCGCACCGCTTTCGGTAAGAGCTCACTGACAAAGTTTGTCATCAACGTTAAGCAGGCTATCAACGCCGGCGATATGGCAAAGGCACAGCAGATCTGCGACAAGCAGCAGGGTTGTGTTGCTAACGTAGTAGGCGCCTCTATCGCTGCTTACAAGGAGATGGAGACTCTTCCTAACCTGAAGCGTGCACAGAAGGTAGCCAAGATCCAGCAGGCTCATGAGGAGGCTACTCAGCTCGAGATGCCTACTCTGCAGATGAACATGCCTATCATCGCTACTATCGTTACCCTCGGTACTCTGACCGCTCTTTTCGGTACTGTAGTAGGTATGATCCGTTCATTCGCCGCTCTGGCTTCTGGTGGTGGTGGTGACTCACTCCAGCTGTCTGAAGGTATTTCTGAGGCCCTTGTAAATACCGCTTCTGGTATTTTGACATCTTGGGTCGCAGTAGTCGCTTACAACTACTATTCAAACAAGATCGACAAGCTGACATACGCTCTCGATGAAGTAGGTTACACTATTGCTCAGACATACGAAGCAAACCACGCAGACGAAGCTTAATTTTACTAACCCTTTAAAACATTTATCATTATGGGTAAAGTAAAAGTTAAGAAAGCGGACGTCTGGATTGACATGACTCCTATGTCGGACGTGATGGTCCTCCTGCTCACCTTCTTCATGTTGACATCAACATTCGTGAAGAACGAGGCAGTGAAGGTCGTTACTCCAGGCTCGGTATCTGAGATTAAGGTACCGGAGACAAATGTCTTGACAGTGCTCTGCGATAAGGAAGGCCGTATCTTTGTGGGAATGGACAATCCCCGCAAGATGGGCGAGCTCGTTCAGGGCATGGCTGACCAGTATGGAATACAGCTCAACGGAAAGCAGTTTGAAACTGCACAGGGGGCTGCTTCCATCGGTGTTGACATGCAGGATTTGAGTTCTGCGCTCAATCTGGGCGACAAGTTAAATGAGTTCCAGGCTGCTAAGGGTATCCCCACTGACAGCACACAGACAGGCTCAAAGATGAGCCAGTTCCAGGACTGGGTTAAAATGGCACGCGAGAACAACGGTTCAGACATGAAACTTGCCATCAAGGCTGATGCCGGTACACCGTACAAGGTCATCAAGAAGATGATGTCTGAGCTTCAGGATATGAACGAGAACCGTTACTACCTGATAACATCGCTTAAATCAAATTCGGAGGATTAAGACATGGCTAAGAAAAAAGCAAGCAGACAGAAAAAGATGAACACCCGCGTGGACTTCACGCCTATGGTGGACATGATGATGCTTCTTATCACGTTCTTCATGCTCTGTACATCACTGGCTAAGCCCCAGACGATGAATTTGACTATGCCAAGTAACGATAAGAACATCTCTGACGAGGACCGCAATGCGGCCAAAGCTTCTCAAACTGTTACCATCTATGTTTGTGGAAACAACAAGATCTACCATGTAGACGGTATCCCCAACTACGCTGATCCCAACTGTCTGAAAGAGACAACATGGGGTAAGAACGGCATTCGTGACGTACTCATCAAGCACGTAACAGAGGACGGCTCTACACCTGTTGCCGACATCATGGCTGCAAAGATCAAGCTTGACCAGAAGAAGCTCGCCAACCCGGCAGCTTATCCTGACAGCGTTTACGACGCTGCATTGTCAAAGATCAAGAAGGGTGAACTTGAAGGTGGCAAGGTGCCCACGATGACTATCATCATCAAGTGTACCGACGAAGCTTCTTACAAGAACATGGTTGACGCTTTGGACGAAATGACTATCTGCAGTATTGGTACATACGTCATTGACAAGATTAATCCGCAGGATGCAGAGCTTCTTGCAAAGCGCGGCATTAAGTAATCAATGACTAATAATTAAAGAAAGGACAAACAAATGGCAAAATTAGATTTGGTATCCAATGAATGGACTGACCTCGTGTTCGAAGGCAGAAACCAGGCATACGGCGCATACAAACTGCGCAAGGGTACTACTAAGCGTAATATCTGGTCCATCGTTATCGTATTCCTTGCTGCAGTACTCCTCTTCCTCGGTCTCCAACTTCAGAAAATGGCGCAGGCCAACAAGACAGTTGAGAACACTCAGGCTGTTCAGTTGGCTTCACTCCAGGAGAAGAAGAAAGAAGCTAAGGTAGAGAAGAAGGAAGTCATCAAGACCGAGCCTGAAAAGGTTGTTGAGCAAGTGAAGTCTTCAGTGAAGTTTACCGCTCCTGTCATCAAGAAAGACGAAGAGGTAAAAGCAGAGGATGAGATCCAGCTCGAAGAGGTTGAGAAGAGCACCAAGGCCGTAGGTGCCTTCAACGTTCAAGGTAACGATGAGGTAGGTGGCGCAGTGCTCAAAGCTAAGGAAGAAATCAAGGCTCCGGAGCCCCCGAAGCATGTTGAGGAAGAGAAAGTGTTCGACGTGGTTGAGCAGATGCCTTCATTCCCTGGAGGTAACTCAGCTCTCATGAAGTTCCTCAACGAGAACATCCACTATCCAGTGGTAGCACAGGAGAACGGTGTTCAGGGCCGCGTAGTTATTTCTTTCGTGGTAGAGCGCGATGGTCACATCACCGATGTACAGGTTGCACGTTCAGTTGACCCCTCTCTCGACAAGGAAGCACAGCGTGTGGTTAAGAGCATGCCGAAGTGGATCCCTGGTAAGCAGAATGGTTCAGCAGTGCGCGTTAAGTACAACGTACCTGTGTCATTCAGACTTCAGTAATCTTTAAACAGTAAAAAGTTTACGATTTTGATGAAACGAATATCTTACGTTTTGGTAGGATTAGCACTGTCTGCCTGTCTTTTCGTTTCCTGCGGTGAGCAGAAGCGAAAGGACGGCAGAACAGATACAAACTCGTCAGGGGCGATCAGTTTCGCCTCTGACGAGAGTTTTAGTCCTATAGTAGACGAACTGAAATCGGTGTTTGAGATGTCATGTCCCAACGCCAAAGTAACCCCAATCTACACGAGCGAGGTTGACGGAGTGAACATGCTCCTCAAGAACAAGGTGATGTTAACAATCACTGCTCGTAAATTCACACAGAAGGAGTATGACTACCTTAAAGGCACAGATCAGCTCCCTGAGGCAGTGCCCCTCGCATACGACGGAATGGCCTTGATATGCAACAACAAGAATCTTGACTCATGCATCACAGTGAACGATGTTAAGCGCATTCTCTCAGGCAAAGTGACCAAATGGAGCGATGTGAACAAAGGTTCAAAGCTCGGCGACATTTGGGTTTGTTTCGACAACAAGAAATCAAGCGCAGTCAGCTTCTGTGTCGACTCTATCCTTGGCGGCAAGACGATAGACAATCCGAACATTTTTGCCGCGAAAAACTCAAAAGATGTCATCGAATATGTGGCACGCACGCCCAACGCAATTGGCATCATCGGTAGCAATTGGCTCAACGACAAGCGCGATTCTACCAACACAACATGGAACAAAAGCATCACAGTGATGTCGGTAAGCAAGCTGGATAAAGCCACACCCATGAACTCATGGAAACCTTACCAGGCATGGCTGCTCAACGGACGATATCCGTTCGTGAGAACAATATACGCTCTTCTTAATGACCCAAAACGTGGTCTTCCTTGGGGATTTGCCCATTTCATTGAATCGCCACGAGGTCAGCTTATAATCTTTAAGTCGGGATTGCTGCCCACAAGAGGTGAGATAGCCATTCGTGACGTAAACGTTAACAATAAGCCAAGATAAGAATAGCTTGAAACAAGAACGTTTGTAGCTATATCTGCTAAAACAGCACAAGCCAACTGAGCGAGAAGCTAAAACAGCGAGAAGGTAAAACAACGAATATTGATTTTTGTTACGCAACATAAGACGAAACCGCCTTATGTTGCTTAACAAAATAAAACAAAAGCAATATAACTATAAAAAAAGCTGACAAAAAGGCTAATGACATGCTCGTTATGTAACTTTTATCGTAATTTTACGTCGAAATAGAAAACAAGCATAGTGAGTGTAAACCCAATGTGAAACATAAAAACAATCTTGAATATGAAAACTTTGAAATATTTCTTCGTAGGCGCTCTGCTGCTGAGCATGCAGATGCCCGCAATGGCACAGGACGTTAATACAGACGTAGCTGCCATCACTAAAGTAGTGGTTGATGCCAAAGGCGATGTTGCAACAACAAAGTCGCAGGTTAAGGATTTCGTAAAGGCACACAAGAAAGATGCTGAAGCATTGGCAGGTCTGGGTCGTGCCTTCATGAACGCCAAGAACCTGGAACAGGCTAAAGTGTACGCTGAGATGGCTATCAAGGCTAACAAGAACAGCGCATCGGGTTACATTCTCCACGGTGACATCTCAGTAATAGAAGAGAACGCTGGTGATGCTGCTATGTGGTATGAGACAGCAACAATGAACGATCCGAAGAACCCTGCTTCGTATGTTAAGTATGCCCGCATCTACCAGAAGGTTGATCCCGATGGAGCAGTGGCAATGCTGAAGAAGCTGGGCGAGGTTGATCCTTCATATCCTGTTGACGCAGCTGCAGGTTACATGTTCTCACAGAACGACCGTCTGAAGACAGCTCTCGAGTATTTCGACAAGGTTAAGGACGTTACAGCGATGGACGATTACATTCTCTTCGACTATGCTACAACTGCATACGTTCTTGAGCAGTATGACAAGGCCATTGACCTCGCGGCAAAAGGCATTGGCAAGTATCCCAAGTATAACTCGTTCAACCGTATCGGTCTCTACGCTGCCGACAAGAAGAAGGATTATGCTACAGCCGTAGCTTATGGCGAGAAGCTGTTCAGCACACCCGATACCGTTAAGTTCACAGCCAACGATTACATCTTTTATGGTGACGCTCTCACAAACGTTGGCCGTTTCGACGATGCCGTTGCTGCTTACAACAAGCTTCCTGAGGTTGATCCTGAGAACAAGGATGTTAAGAAATATATCGCTGACACATATACCAAGGCCAAGCGCTTCACCGATGCTGTAGCCGCTATGGAAGCATACATCGCAGCAAAGGGTGAAGGAGTTACATACAAAGAGTATGATGCGCTGGCAGACATCTACATCGACGAGGCTTCTGTTGAAGGAGCAGCTAACGATGCTAAGGTTAAAGCCTTTGAGAACGCCGACAAGGTATATGCCCAGATCGAGACAAAGTTTGACTATGCCGCTGCTTACGCTGTATGGAAGCGTGCTCTCATGAACTATCAGATCAACCCCGACGTAAAGGTTGGCCGCGCTCTTCCCTTCTACAAGAAATATATCGACATCGTGTCGGCCAAGGCAGAAAAGACAGCATCTGAGACCAGCAAGCTCGCAACAGCTTACACATATCTCGCCGTTCACTATATCCAGAACGACAAGAAAGAGGAAGCTAAAGAGTGGGCAACAAAACTGTTGGAGATCAAGCCCGATGATCCCAATGGTCTGCAGATCATGAGCATCAAATAATGATGATTAGAAAAAATTCATAAATACATAAAGGATTGCAATGATGAGATTTATTCTCCATTGCAATCTTTTTTTATGCCTATAAAAGATTTCTTTTGGCAAAAGAGGACTTTTTTGTTTATTCTATGTTAATACAGAACACTTTTGTGGCAAAAAAATCTATTATTATTCAGATAATGCGTAACTTTGCAGCATATAAGATTTGAATAATATTGATGATGAACATTCTCAGCCGCGCAGATGCCGACCTGATGGTGTGGCTAAACGGCTTTCACAATTCCTTTTTTGACGGTTTTATGTATCTCACCTCAGAGAAATGGGTGTGGGTTCCTGTTTACATGGCAATATTTTTTGTCATCCTGCACAAGTATGGGCTTAAACGTCAGACAGCCATTATTGTGCTTATGTTTGCCATAACCATCACGCTTGCAGACACGACCTGTGCGGCTTATCTGCGACCAATCTTCTGTCGTCCGCGTCCCTGTCATCCAGACAGCCCCATCGCAGCGCTCATCCATACCGTGAACGGCTATCACAACGGCCATTACGGCATGCCGTCATGCCATTCGGCCAACTCGTTTGCGTTAGCAGCATTGGTTACTCTGCTCTTCCGCAGTCGTCGCCTCACGGCTTTCATATATATCTGGGCAGTTATTCACACCTACAGCCGAATTTATCTCGGTGTCCACTACCCTGGCGACATCCTGATAGGCGGCATCGTTGGAACATTTTACGCAGTGCTGCTCTACAGAGCCTACCTATATGTCATAGCACACGAAACGTTTCTCCATAGCAACAAAGCTCATGAGATGCCCATCAAATCGTGTTATGCGAACATCGTCTTAGCCACAGGAGGCACAATCTTCACGCTTCTGTTAATCGTTGCAGCAACAGGGTGCTACAATGCTGTTCTCAAATTTATTTAGCAAATTTCAAATAGCCGTTAAAGAATAATTAAAGAGATGTTACGCGCCTCAGAGCTTAACGTCTATTAACGTTATTTAAATTTGCTGCTTCGCAAACAATAAAAACAAGCAAACAGATGGCAGAAAGCGAGAAATTTTATACTTTTGCAGAAATTCTCCACTATTATGGTCTATAAATACGATTTTCTAATTATCGGTGCCGGAGTAGCCGGCATGAGCTACGCCCTGAAGATAGCAAGGGCGCATAAGGGAAAAATTTGTCTCGTCTGCAAGACAACTCTCGACGAGGCCAACACCAAGTTTGCGCAAGGCGGCGTAGCAAGCGTCACCAACCTTGAGGTAGACAATTTCGAGAAGCACATCGAGGACACGATGATTGCCGGCGACTACATCAGCAACCCTGCCGCTGTTGAGATGGTTGTGCGTAACGCTCCTGAGCAGATAAAAGAGCTTGTCAACTGGGGCGTAAACTTTGACCGCAAGGACGACGGCAAGTTTGACCTCCACCGTGAGGGTGGACACTCTGAGTTCCGCATCCTTCACCACGCCGATGACACAGGTGCAGAGATACAGCGAGGGCTGATGGAAGCCGTGCGCAACCACCCCGACATCGAGGTTAAGGAGAACCATTTCGCAGTGGAGATTATCACACAACACCACCTTGGCATTGAGGTGACACGTCGCACCCCCGACATTGAGTGTTATGGAGCCTATGTGCTCAACCCCGAAACAGAGAAGGTAGATACCTATCTGAGCAAAGTAACGCTCATGTGTACCGGTGGCTGCGGAGCCGTTTACCAGACAACCACAAACCCCGTCATAGCAACGGGCGATGGTGAAGCCATGGTTTATCGTGCCAAGGGCGAGGTTAAAGACATGGAGTTTGTGCAGTTTCACCCCACCTCACTCTATCATCCCGGTGAGACCCACCCCGCCTACCTCATCACCGAGGCCATGCGCGGTTATGGCGGCATCCTGCGCCTTCCCAACGGTGAGTCGTTCATGGAGAAATATGACAAGCGTCTGTCGCTCGCACCACGCGACATCGTGGCCCGCGCCATTGACAAGGAGATGAAGATTCATGGCATCGACCATGTGTGCTTGGATGTCACACACAAAGACCCAGAAGAGACCAAGCACCATTTCCCCAACATCTACCACAAGTGTCTGTCGTTAGGCATCGACATAACAAAAGAGTATATCCCCGTTCGCCCTGCAGCCCACTACATGTGCGGTGGCATCAAGGTTGACCTTAACGGCGAGTCGTCTATCCATCGTCTCTACGCCATCGGCGAATGCTCATGCACAGGCTTGCATGGCGGCAACCGTCTGGCCAGCAACTCGCTCATCGAGGCCGTTGTCTACGCTGATGCGGCAGCAAAGCACAGCTTGAAAGTGGTCGACAGTTACGATTTCAACACCGCTGTGCCCGAATGGAACGACGAGGGAACATTGACAAACGAGGAGCGCGTGCTCATAACCCAGAGCGTAAAAGAGGTTGGCGAGTGCATGAGCAATTATGTGGGCATCGTGCGCAGCGACCTCCGTCTGAAGCGCGCATGGGACCGTCTCGACCTTCTCTACGAAGAGACCGAGGACTTGTTCAAGCATGTTAAGGCAAGCCGTGACATCTGCGAGCTTCGCAACATGATAAACGTCGGTTATCTCATCACCCGTCAGGCTATCGAGCGCAAGGAATGTCGCGGTCTTCATTACACCATCGACTATCCTGTCCACGCCTACGACAAGAAAGACTAATGCTTACAACAAGAAAGACTAATTCTTGCCACAAGCAAGACTAATGCTAACCACAAGAAAGAAGCAAGCATTGCCTTAATGCGATAAAAGACAAAAGGCTGTCTGGAAACAAACCATTCCAGACAGCCCTTTTTTATTATAATGGCTATTAGCCACCGTAACCATGGCACTTGCAAACCATAACCATGGCACTTACAAACCGTAACCATGGCATTTACGAGCCGTAACCATGGCACTTGCGAGCCGTAACCATGGCACTTGCGAACCGTAACCATGGACCTGATGTGGAATCTTTATCTAAATCAGATGTCTTTATCACATACAAATGTACAAAAAAGCCAAACTCCTAAAACATAAAAAGAAAAAATATTTTTTGTCATAACCATACAGAGCAGCACAATTTATAAGTTTGACAACCTTGACAGACCGATACAAGCACAGATTTTTTATAATAAATCAAGATTTACAAAAAAAAATTACCAATTTTACGAATAAAACGTTAACTTTGCAATGACAGAACGCAGCCTGTATGGTTGCGCGATGTCACTTATTTTGGAGCGTGTCGTCTGCATGCCATAAGGATGCGACACACGCTAAAAAGGACGTTTTGGGATTACGGCACCTCTTCCAACATCAAACTTCGCAACTTTGATATTCCAAGGAAGATCCGACAATTCAAGAAACGACCATGTTGGTGTATTATACCCTTTCCCCCGTCAAACGGGGCGAGAGGTCTATAATATCTCTCAACGTGGGCAGGATCTTGATTGTCTTATCTCTTGGAAAGGCAATGCGAAGGCCTGATGTTGGGGTAAGATACTTAAAAATCAAGATCTTCCCACGTTTTCTCTTTACCAAAATAACGTATACCAATTTACTCTCACTTAATTAACACAAAAAGCATATGATACACATTGGCTTTGAAATTAAATCAGAACTGGAGCGGCAAGAACGCTCCGTAAGCTGGTTTGCACGCAAGCTTTGTTGCGAACGTACAAACGTGTATTCGATATTCAAGCGCAAAAGCATTGACACCGACATGCTGACACGCATATCTCGCATTTTACAACGCAATTTCTTCGAACTCTACGACGACGAGGTAGACAAGCAACAAAAATAACGCTACAGCCATAAACCTGTCACAACACAAGCTCCTAAAACTGCCTTAACTTAGACGCGCGGCCAACCGTCACAAATATTCAATACTTCTGTTGTCTTACACTCACATTTCCGTATTATTATTTTACACAACGCCGTAAATTATTGTCAACACCGTGAAAACATCTATTATCTTTAATCTTCATAACTTTGCATCTACACAAAAACGGGAATCGGTGCATAAAAATCCATGCCCGAAACAACCGCAAATGCGATCTAATTATTACAACAACTAAAAATAAAATGGAAATGAAAAAACAGATTTTTTACACAAAGCCATGCCTCAAGGTATTGAAGGCAGAGACAGGCTCATTGCTCGCTGCATCAGGCATCACCGTTGGCGGCGATGACTTTGAATGGGGAGCCAAAGGTTCTAACTTCTACGACGACACAGACACAAAATACGATGCCGTGTGGGGAGCGAAGGGCAACGAAAACATTCTCGGCAACAGCCTGGAAAACGAATAGAGCAGCTGTACAGACCTACAAAAAAACAAAAATCTCCGCAACTGTCCACATTTTTATGGCGGAACATCTCTGTACAACAACTCTGTGACAGACTAAGACGAATGCAAAAAGTAGACAAAGACCAAATTGGAAACCAATTTAAAAAAAAAGAAGAAACGACATGAAAAAATTATTCTCACTTGTGGCATCAGCAATAGCTATGATGTCAATTAGTTTTTTGACTGCCTGTTCACAAGCAGACGTCACTCCCGACACACGACAGGGTGACAACAGCTCTCTTGTGATGAAAGCAACAAACTTCGTTCCTGATGACACCTTCCAACGCTCAGCCAAAGTATCGAAAAAGGGAGGTCCAAAGTATATCGCCCTCAAGCCAAACGAGCAGGGACTGAGCTTCACATGGAGCGAGGGCGACGTGATGGGCGTATTCGGTCTGACCGACAGCCAACAGGTGCCCATCTACATGTTAAGCGGTGCAGGTACACAGGAAGCCACATTTTCAAGTTCAAGCTTCCAGCTGAAGAAAGACGAGCAATATGTGGCATATTATCCTATTGTAGACAAGGTGACGGCCAAGCCCATCGTGCCTGTTGACTACACAGGCCAGACACAGACAGGCAACGGCTCCTATGCCCATCTAACAAATTACGACTACCTCGTGTCCGACATTACCACGGCAACAGGTCTCAACAATGCTAATTTCCAGCTCCATCATGTGGGCGTGATTTTACGCCTACGCATCACCATGCCTTCTGCCGACACCTACAAGCAGCTAACGCTGTCATCTGACGACGCAAGTTTTGACACCAAAGTGAACCTCGATCTGTTCAACCAAGAGTCGCTCATCAAAGCCACAGAAAGCACAGGCAGCGTGACCCTCAACCTCACCGACGTTTCAACCACTGAAGCCAACAAGCTGCTGACGGTGTGGATGATGCTCTCTCCCACCGACCTGTCGTCTAAAGTAATTACCGTAACCGTAAAATCGGCAACCACAGGCACAGACGATGTTGTGTTCAAGTTCCGTCCGAACAAGAAATTTGAAAAGGGCAAAGCTTACTCGTATGACATTAAGCAGGACGAAGCCTATGTAGACCTTGGCTTGCCAAGCGGCAATCTGTGGGCCACATGCAACATCGGTGCGACAAAGCCTGAGGAATATGGCACATATTATCCGTGGGGTGACGGCACTCCTATCGAAGACTACGGAACAGGCAACGGAGCATTTGATGCAAATGGTTCATGGATATTCAGTGGATACGGAACATGGACAGACTACAGCGGTTCAACAACATATGACACATCTGTGCTTGTACTGAAAGACGGTTCTGTAACACCCAATGACGATGATTGGGATGAACTGTTCAGCAAATGCGACATAGCCTCAACAACAGTGAATGGCATAAACGGTCTTTCTGTAAAAGGAACCAATGGCAAATCCATATTTATCCCTAAAGCAGGATATTATTCACCAAAATATGGTGACATGTATGACGTAGGTGAAAAAGGCTACTATTGGACATCCATGTTCCAACCCAACTATGATTGGAAGAGGAATACAGGCGCAGTGACATATTTCTACAATGACACATATTCGGACATCCAATACAATGCACAGTTTTATTATTTCGGATGTCCTGTACGTTCAATAAAGAGAAATCAATAAAGAGAAAATAAAATGCCCCAATTGCATGCATATCCACCATTGGAAACAATAACACGACTTGCAATTGACGCATAAAGAGCAAAACCTAAAAAAAACTCCTTCAAGGATCGCTGTCCTTGGAGGAGTTTTTATTTTTAAGCTTTTATATGAAAGCCCACATGGGGTTTGGTTATCTATCCTTCTTCATCCTCAGCTCATAGAGGTCATTGCGGCGGTCACGCAGGTTACGCACACTGCCGTAGGTGTGAAGCTCATTAAGGAGCGTCAGGTCACAGTCGGCAACGAGGATCTGCTCTGTGCCTGGTGTTGCCATGGCACGCTTGCCGTCGGTGGGGAAAGCGAAGTCGCAGGGTGTGAACACAGCCGACTGCGCATACTGGATGTCCATGTTGTGAACGCGCGGCAGGTTACCCACACTTCCCGCGATGGCCACATAACACTCGTTCTCCACAGCTCTTGCCTGAGCACACACCTTCACACGGGCATAAGCGTTCTGCGTGTCGGTGTTGAACGGCACAAACAAGATCTGCATGCCGTCCTCAGCCATGATGCGCGACAGCTCGGGGAACTCGACGTCATAACAGATAAGGATGCCAATCTTTCCACAGTCGGTGTCGAAAGTCTGCACACGGTTGCCTTGGCTCAAGCCCCAGCTCTTCTGCTCGTCAGGTGTGACATGAATTTTCTCGTACATGTCGTAAGAGCCATCGCGACGGCAGAGGAATCCCACGTTGTACAGTCCGCCATCTTCCTTCACATAAGGCATGGAGCCTGTTATGATGTTGATGTTGTAGCTGATTGCCAGCTCCACAAAACGGTCACGGATCTGCTCGGTATATTGCGCCAATCCGCGTATCGACTGCGCCTCACCCATGTCGTTAAACTTGGCCATGAGGGGCGCGTTGAAATATTCAGGGAAGAGCACAAAGTCGCTCTTATAGTCGCTCACAGAGTCGACAAAAAACTCCACCTGTTCAAACAGGTCGTCCACATCCTTATAAGGACGCATCTGCCATTGCACCAGCCCCACTCTCACCGTTGGGCGTTTCTCCACATACGAGTCGGTTTGTGGCTGATAGTAGATGTTATCCCACTGCAACAACGTTGCGCAGTGTTTCGACTCCTCGTCGTTAGGCAGATAGTTGCGTATCACGCGGCGCACATGAAAATCGTTCGACAGCTGGAACGTGAGCACCGGGTCATAAATCTCGCGTGAGCGCACCTTCTCAATATACTCTTTCGGGCGCATGGTGTCGGCATACTTATGATAGTTAGGTATGCGACCTCCAAACATAATGGCCTTGAGGTTAAGCTTCTCGCACAGTTCCTTGCGATATTCATACATGCGTCGTCCCAGTCGCAGACCGCGGTAGTCGGGGTGAATGAACACCTCGATGCCGTACAATATGTTGCCGTTAGGATTATGCGTGTTAAACGTCTCGTTGCCTGTCACCTTCGCGTAGGTGTGATCACCCTTCACCATGTTATAGTCGACAATGATGCTGAGGGCACAGCCCACAATCTTGTCGTCCACCACAATGACCACCTGTCCCTCGGGGAAGATGGTTATAAGCTTCTTGATCTGGGCATGAGTCCAGAACACATCATGGTCTGCATAAATTCGTTTGAACGAACCAGCCAGCTGATCGTAGTCCTCCATCCGGAGGTTGCGCAGCTCTACCTTGTTTATTTTAAGATTAGATTCCATAAAACAAATAAACGTTTGTTATCTTACACTATTATTCTTATCCTTTCTGCAAAAGTAAGAAAATTATATGTAGAAAACGCGACATTTTATATAAAAATGTGCCGTGTGCCGACAAAAAAACAAAAAAATTATGTAAATTTGCAATGAATAAAAAACCAAACGGTGACTATGAAGAAAATCCATTACATAATCCTGTTGCTGCTCATGCCGCTCGCCCTGGGAGCGCAGAGCATATCCCCCACCTGCCGCACCTGCGGCAAGAAAATCGCGCTCTGCCCCTACAAAGGCAAGCATCCGACCAAGCAAAGTCAGTCACGGCAACACCGCAGCAACAAGCCGTCCAGCCGTCCTTCTACCCCACACAGCAACTATGGCTCAACCCACCAGAGTTCCTCCAGCCAGCAACCACAGGTGGAGTCGCGGCTATATGTCACCAACAAGCGGTTTGACGACGGCACCGACCATGCTGGATATTATACAGGATATGTGAAGGACGGAATGCGCCAAGGTGAAGGCACCATCAAGTTTGACAACGGTACGGTTGCTGTTGGCAACTGGGAGCACGACAAGATGAACGGGAAAGGCACTGCCACTACATCAAACGGCCTAAAGTATGAAGGTGAAATAAAGGATAATAATTTCGACGGATTCGGCACACTGACATACGAAAAAGGCGGCAAATACATCGGGACATGGAAAGATGACAAGAAAGACGGCTACGGCATTGAAGTGCTCCAGGACGAATCGGAGTTTAGAGGCACATTCAAGGACGGCCAACCTGACGGCTACTATATGTATGTGCAGAAAGGCGGAGGATACCGCATCGGCAAAATTGAAGGCGGTAAAGTTGAAGGCCATAGCTTTTATTTCGGTGATGACGGCAAACCAATGTACGCCCTTTTTAAAGATGACAAGTGTGTTGAAACCACTGATCTCACCGCCACATCCCGCCCCGGCACCTACTCTTACAAACACAGCTACTACAACGGCACCTATGTCGAGGGAAACATAACGAACGGAAAGGGGCTTTGCAAATATCCCAACGGTGACGTTTACGAGGGAGAATGGAAAGACAGTAAACATCACGGCTTCGGCATATACCGATTTAATAATGGCGACATTTATATCGGCCAATGGAATGAGGGGAAAAGGGACGGCACCGGCATTTACTACTACAAGAGCAACAATGACGCCTATGCGGGAGAATGGCGTGACGACAAGAGATGCTATAACGGCACTTTCTTCTGGTACAAGAGCGGCAACGCTTACATCGGCCAATGGAGCGACGACAAAATGAGCGGCTTCGGAACAATGTATCACAGGAACAGCAAATGCTCGCGCGGCAGATGGGCTAACGACAAACTCGTTGAAAAGCTGTAAACCAATTTTGAACAAACAGGCGAAGTAAGAAATCGTCAAAACACGATAACCACTTATGAGCGACAAGATAACATCAGCCATCGCCCCGGGCACCGTCCTGCACGGCGAGGCTTACGACTACAAGATAATAAAGGCACTCGGCCAGGGCTCCTTCGGCATAACCTACCAGGCAAAGGTGGAGATGAAGGGCGCGCTCGGCACACTCGACAGCAACATGTATGTTGCAGTGAAGGAGTTTTTCATGAAAGAGGTGAACGGACGCTCTGGCGACACCGTGACAAGCGGCAGCACGTCGAAGGGCGGACTGTTCAGCTACTACCGCGAGAAGTTCGAGCGCGAGGCACGCAACCTCGGCACGCTGAAGCATCCCAACATCGTGCGTGTACTGGAGATGTTCATTGCCAACGGCACGGCCTACTACGCCATGGAATTCATCAACGGCATGAGCCTTGACGACACGATAGCCCAATCTCCCCTGGGCCGTCTCTCCACAGAACAGGCCATCGGGCTGACCCGGCAAATAGGTGCTGCCATAAGTTTCATGCACAGCCGCAAGATGCTGCACCTCGATGTGAAACCGGCCAACGTGATGGTGAGAGCCGACGGCAAGGCCGTGCTCATCGATTTCGGCCTCTCCAAACAGTATGACGAGAGCGGACAGCCAGAGTCGAGCACCACCGTCGGCGGCGGCACACCGGGCTACGCCCCTCTCGAGCAGGCGAGCTACCGCGACGGCCACGGTTTCCCCGTTGTGATGGATGTCTACGCACTGGGAGCCACCATGTTCAAGATGCTCTCTGGACAGCGTCCGCCCGAGGCTTCGGAAATTCTGAACGAGGGATTTCCCGAGAGTTGCCTGCTGGCCGCCAACACGCCACGCTACATCATCAGATGCATTGAGAAGGCCATGGCGCCGCTGAAGAAAGACCGTTACCAGAGCGTCGACCAGTTTGTGATGGACCTGTGTGGCAAGGCAGAAACAAGAGGAAACGAAGCCGCCGGGAAAAACGAAGCCACAAGTTTCAGCGATGAGGTGAACGTGGTGGACGCAAGGCCGTCTGACTGGCACGAGGCAAAGCGACACAAGATGAAAAAGCTGCGCCTCTATATTTGCATAGGGTTCATCACCTTTATAGTTTTTGCCGCGATCTGCACTTCTGTAAAAAAATGCCAAGTGGAGAAATGGCGTCAAGAGGATTCCATCGCCACCTCACTTGTTGAACAGCCTAAAGACCCGTCAGCGGAAAACCCGACAGGCACTCTCTACACCCACGATGCCGCTGGCAACAATTTTTGTGTGGACGGGTGGAGTGCTCAACGACCTACCCGACGGCAACGGCTCGGCCAACTACAACGAGGGTGACAAAGACGGACGCAAGGAGTACTACGGACGGATGGTGAAGGGCAAGCGCGAGACCCTTGACGGCGAGACAGCCACGCTCACCTACATTAACGGCAACAAGTATGTCGGAACGTTCGCCAACGACATGCTAAAGGAAGGAACCTACACGGACAATGAAAACGGCATGAGTTTCAAAGGAACATTCAAAAACAACGCGCCCTACAACGGCAAATGGTTTATGCTGGGGGACGGAAGCGTGTACACGACTGTGAAAAACGGGAAAATGCAGAATTGAGAACAATGACACCTGCCAGCAACCGTGCAGAACGTGATTGCAGCAGACAAATTTTTATTGAAGTGACGTTAAAAAAATAGATTGTCATGATTTGAGCTTTATCTTTTTGATCTATTTCTCTCAAATCATAACAATCTATTTTTTTAGCGTCACTTATCTGTTAATAGTAACCAATCAAACCGTTCAGCTTTTTTCTGGCTTGTTGTAACCAATAAACGCTCCTAAAATAGCGCCAAATATCAGCCATACATATTTCGTCGTGTGGCCATCAGAATATTCATATCCGAAACTCTCAAGCATAATGCTATAAACCGCTACGGCGGCAGGACACATCACCAAAGCCACTATTGCGCCGAGCACCGATTTCTCGGGAACTGTCATCCTCACAGCACCTCCTATCAAGAGCATGCCTACAGCCATTACTCCGCTATATTCGCTTTCCATCCAAATTGAAAGACCTGCCCATATAAGGGCGACAACCACTGCTGCAATAGCGCCTACCAGCAGTGTAATGAGGGGTTTGTTGTTATTCTCCATAATTAAAACGTTTTTAAATGATTAATAATATTTTCTTATTTGAAGTCTTAATGACATGAACTGATTGCGTAATTCAAGACGAGCGCTCCTATTACGATGCATATCACAATTGTCAGCAGAGTGGAGACAATTTGTCCGAAGCTTGTTTTCTTTTCGTTGTTTTTTATCTCCGTTTCTTCGTAGTCCTTTCCCGTTTTGCCAGATAGAGCCTGTGCCAGTTCCGCCACCGTTTGGTAACGTGCCCTGCTCATCGGCGCCATTGCTTTATTCACGACAGCAGTTGTCTTCTCACTGATGCCAGCCTGAGCGAACAAGCCGAACGGGAAGCCATCGTTCAAGATATCTGAAGCCGTTGGCATCTCACCAACGCCTGTCAGCATCTTCATCATCGTGGCGCCGAGGGCATAGATGTCAAGCGTTGCGGGCAGTCCGCTGTGCTCATGATAGTTTGCCTGTTCTATAGGAGCATATCCCGGCGTGCCGAGCCCAATGGTGGTGCTCGATTCTGGCTCCCCACTTTGGTTAAACTGCTTTGACAGTCCAAAGTCGATGAGCACAGCCTCCCCGTTGCGCATCATGATGTTCGACGGTTTGAGATCAAGATGCAACATCTTGCGGTTGTGCATATAGCTTAGAGCATCAGCCACCTGTAAGGTAATGTCGATAGCCTCTTGTTCCCTCAGGCGCCCCTTGCGACTGATTAAGCCACTGAGCGTTTCGCCGTCAATATATTCCATGGAATAATAAGCCGTTCCGTTACACTCAAACGCTTCCGCCACCTTCACTATATGCTCATGGTTAAGGCTCTTCAGGTTCTGTGCCTCCTTGATGAAGCGCTTTTTGTAATAATCGAAAAAGCCTTCAGCATCGCTGTTTGTCACGGCTGTTCCCTTACGTCCGTTAATTTTGCTCATAAAGAACTCTTTCACCGTGACGTAGACAGCCGCCGTTGACGCGTTTGCCGTGCCGTCATTGTTCATCTCTGCAAGATACGTTATTCCGAAAGAGCCTTGTCCTAACGTTCTTACAATCTTGTATGTTGTAGTGGCGCTGCGCAGCAATGTGCCGTCAGGCAGTGCGCTTGTCATGTTGTTGTCCGTTGCCATATTAGATTGTTTTGTTCTATTCTGGGGTTTAGATATCTGTTATCTGATTTCAAAATTACGAAAAAAAAACCAATTGTGCAAATCGCCATTTTCGTCCAATTGATTAAACGTCATTATTTTGTGGTTGTTTGTAGCTCTAAGATGATTAAACGGCAAAATTTTGTGATTAAGATTTTTGAAATTTTGTGATTAAGATTATTGAAACAAGTAGGTATGCAAAAGAAAGGCAACAACCGTAGCTTTACAAAAGAGCATCGGTTGTTGCCTTTCCTTATCTTGTTCTTATCTTATTCTTGTCTGTCGACCGGTCCTTACACCAGATGAGCGATCAGCTCCTCGCGGTCGCCTTCGAGCATGTCGATAACAGGAATCTCGACCATGGTGTAGCAGCCGGGCTGCTGTTTCATTGAAGCGCGAGCCACGTTCACAAGCACCTGACCTGTGAGGGCAGGGTTGTTGATGCTCATGTTAAACTCCAGACGCTGGTTCTGTGTCTTTCCGCTCACACCCTTACGCACGAGGTTCACGCCGTGGCCCATGTCGCGCACAGCATCAACAGAAGGCACAGCAAACACATGAGTCTCGTCGTTTGCGAAATAAGGATCGGCCTTTATGGCAGCCGTCACCTCCTCAAGCTTTGCGCCGTCCTCAAGCTCCACATACACCATGCGGCGGTGCAAGCCCTCGCCCTTTGGAATGGTCATCGAGAGAGCGTTCTTAACGCCCTCCTTTGAGCGCACGCACACGCTGTGTCCCATCGACATGCCGGGACCGAAGTTGGTGTAGCTCAAGCCCTTGGGTGCAAGGCTCTGCATCAGGCTGCGCACGATGCTGTCTGATCCCGGATCCCATCCGGCAGCAATGACAGCCACGGCTCCGTGCTCCTTGCATATAGGCTGCAAGGTGCGGCGATAGTCGACGATAGAGGTGTGAATGTCGAAGCTGTCAACGGTGTTGATGCCAAGAGGCAGGATCTGTTTTGCATATTCCTCACAAGAACGTGTCGGTGTGGCAAGAATGGCCACATCAACATCCTTCAACTCACGAATGTCCTTCACCACCTCATACTGCTCCAGCTCTGCTGGCTTGTTCTCTGCACCGTGACGGCGCACTATGCCAGCCACCTCAAAATCGTTGGCAGCCTCAAGAGCCTCAAGGGCGTAGCGGCCAATGTTGCCGTAACCCACTACGGCAGCTCTAATTTTCTTCATATTGTTCTTTTATTAAATTGTTTTTTTTGTTCTGCTATTTCTTTTATTGTTATCTCGTTTTCTTACGTTGTCTTTTGTTTGTTGACGTTTGTGTCGATTTTCGAAATGCAAATTTACACGTTTCCATCGACAATCAATCATAACACGCCCATTTTTATGTTTTCAAAAATGGGAAAATTTACAATTTGTCATTAAAGAACGTTCAAAAAGAATAAAATGTAAGCGTCGAAGCACATTAGTTGGAAAATAATGCTTACTTTTGCATAAAGAAACCATATCTGGATATGGAAACCACATTCTAAACAAAACAAACGAACCGTTTCATGGAAATAGCAATAAGCATTGCGGCCCTCATCGTGGGCTGCATCATTGGTTGGCTTGCACAGAAAAGCCGTCAACAAGCTCTCATCACCAAAAACGAGATGCTCACAAAACAAGCCGACGAGACAAAAGACGAGGCGCAAAGACAGCTGGCTGCTGTAAAGGAGGAGGCCGAACGCCGACTGGAAAGCGCCAAGGCCGAGGCACAGCAGAACATGAACAACGCCAAAGCCGAAGCTCAACAACAACTCGACATCGCAAAAAGAGAAGCAAGCGAACGTCTTGAGGCCACCAAGGCAGAGGCGCAGCAGCAGCTGGAAGCCACAAAGAAGGAAGCAAGCGAACAGCTTGCCAAAACCAAGGCAGAGGCGCAGCAGCAGCTGGAGGCCACAAAGAAGGAAGCAAGCGAACAGCTTGCCAGAACCAAGGCAGAGGCGCAGCAGCAGCTGGAGGCCGTGAAGAAAGAGGCAAGCGAACAGCTGGAGGCCACAAAGAAAGAAGCCAGCGATCTGCTTGCCAAGACAAAGGCCGAAGCCGAGGCTCAACAGCAAAAGGCCCTCGCCGAGAAAGACGCGGCGTGGAACGACATCATGAAAGGTCAGGAGCAGCGCTTCAACGAAACCATGGCCCGCATGAGCGAGCAGATGAAGAACGCCACTGCCGACATGCTGAAAGACCGTCAGAAAGAGTTTGCCGACTCAAGCAACCAGCAGCTCGGGCAGATTGTCAACCCTCTGCGCGAGACCATTGACAAGATGAAGCAGACCATGGCCGACACCACGCTCAAACAGACGGAGATGAGCAGCGTGCTCAAAGACAACATTGAGCGAAGCATGCAACAGGCCATGGCAGCCAAGAAGAGTGCCGAGGAGCTTGCCAACGCCTTGAAGCATGGCAGCAAGGTGCAAGGCGACTGGGGCGAGGCTGTGCTCGACGAGTTGCTCACCTCACAGGGTCTGGTGCGCGGCATCCACTACGACACCCAGGCCGTAATACGCGACGCGCAGGGCAACACGGTGCATACCGACGATGGCGCAACGCTGCGCCCCGACGTCATCCTGCATCTTGACCAGCGACGCGAGGTGATCATCGACTCGAAGGTGTCGCTCACCGCCTTCCTCGACTATGCCAACGCCGACAACGAGGCCGACCGCCAGCGGTTCCTCAAGACCCACATCGACAGCTTGCAGAAGCACGTCAAAGAGCTCTCGACAAAAGACTATTCGGCATACGTCCAGCCACCCAAGGTGCGCATGGACTACGTCATCATGTTCGTCCCCCACACAGGCGCTCTCTGGACAGCCCTCAACGCCCAACCCGACCTGTGGCGCAAGGCCATGGAACAGAACGTGTTCATTGCCGATGAGCAGACGCTCTTCGCTGCCCTGCGCATCATCTCGCTCACATGGACCCAGATACGCCAAGCCGAGAACCACGAGCAGGTCTACCGTCTGGCAAACGAGATGCTTGACCGCGTAGGACAATTCATGAAAAAATACACCGCCATAGGCAAGGCACTAAAGACAGCCACAACAGCCTACGACGATGCCGAGCGCAAGCTTCAGCCCAGCGGCCAAAGCATCCTGCAGACCTGTGCCAAGCTCCAGAAGCTCGGAGCCAAGCAGAGCGACAAGAACCCGCTGCCGCAGCTCATCGACATTGACGAGGTTGCCGCCCTTGCTCCACCGGCTGATGACCAGGATGACAATTAGATTTTTAAGACAATGGAAAGGTTGAAAGCCTATTGAGCTGTTTTAAAAGACAATAGAGACAATGCTTTAAATGAGAGGCCTAAAGCCGCTATCTAAGCATTGTCCCTATTTCTTTAAGATTTCTTGTTCTTAGAGCAAGTTCCACTGCTCAATGGCGTGAGCCACACCGTCGTTCTCGTTGGAGAGCGTCACCCAGTCGGCCTCGGCACGCACCTCGGGAGCAGCGTTCTCCATCGCCACACCCATGGCAGCGAGCTTGAGCATGGACAGGTCATTGTAGCCATCGCCGAAGGCCATGAGGTCCTGCTGCGAGAGGTTGAGCTTGCCAAGCAAGCGGAGCAACGACTGAGCCTTGTCTATGCCCTGCGGAACCAGTTCGATGAAAAACGGTGCTGAGCGAAACACATCCATGCGGTTGCCCACAAGACGCGACAGTTCCTCCTCAGCCACAATCATCTTTGCCGGGTCACCCGTCATCAGCAGTTTGGTAGGATGTGCCTCAAGGTTAGCGAGCAGGTTCTCCACACGTCGCACAGGCATCTTGTTTATGCGCGACTCCTCCTGCACATACTCGTCAAAAGGCATCTCCGTCACTATCTCGTTGCCCACATATCCGAGCAGGGCATAGCCGTGGCTGCGTGCATAGCTATAGAGCACCGGAATGACATCGGCAGGAAGAAACTTCGAGTAAAGTTCCTCGCGCGTCTTGCAGTCCACAATCTTTCCTCCGTTATAAGAAAGAATGTATCCTCCCCTACTCTCCAGTTCCAGACATTCTGCCACGGGTTCAATGCCGTAGGTCGGCCGTCCCGATGCCAGCACAATGACAGCCCCGCGCTCCTGTGCTCTGAGCAGAGCCTCACGCGTCTTTGGCGTCACCACCTTTTCATGATTTGTAAGAGTGCCGTCGAGGTCGAGGGCTATCATCTTGTAAGGAATGTTCGTTTTGTTATCCATTGTTGTCTGTTAATCGAAAAGAGGACGGCCACACCCCAATGCGGCAGACCGTCCTCCTTGTTGTTGATATCTTAAAAAAGCGTCATGCACAATGTGCCGTGTTACAATGTGTCGTGTTACATGTCCTCGCCAAAGAGAGGATCCTCAGGCATGACCATAAGCGGCTTCTGCTCATACTCCTTGAGCAGCTCTGCCGGCACATACTCGTTGTTCACCACAAGGCGGAACATATACTCGTTAAACCATTCGTTTGTCATGATGAAGCAGCCGCCGACGCCGTTGCTTGCGCCCCAGCTGTTCTCCACCTTCCATTTCAGCGGGTTGCCGTCCTTGTCGAGGTCCACAGCGGTGAGCGTCATGGCATGTGTGGAGCCGCTGTCGAAGGTAGCGATGCGGTCAGCCTTGTTCATGCCGAAGGTTGTCGAGAAGAGCGACTCATAGTCGAAGTTGTCGAGGGCAAGATAACCACGCTGACGGTCAAGCTGCTTGCCCACATCATAGGAGCTGTACATCTTGCGTCCGTCCTTCAGCGAAGCGATGGCGAGCTTTGCAATCTCGTTCATGGGCAGGTTCAGATATTTCCAGTTGGTGCCGTCATAGGTGTGGCGGTCATATTCCACCTCGTAGGTCTTGTGGTAGGGACGGCGCGGGTCGTTCATGACCATGATGAAGGTGCCGTTGAGCTTATGGCCGACGGTAGCATCGTAAAACTCCTTCGGGGTGTAGGTCTTTGCCTCGCCCACGGTCTTTCCGTCCTTGTTCTGGAAGGCATAGCTAAACTGCTTCACGGGCTCTCCCAAGGTGAGCGCCAACATGTGGTAAACGGTAGCGAGCATCTGTGTCTTGCGCTCCTTTATGGCAGCAGCCTTTTTGCCGTCGGCCACCATCTTACGCAGCTCCAGACCAAACTCGCGGAGCTTTGAAGAGATCAGGCGCGACATGCGACTCGTGTTCTCTGCCGAATAGGTCTCGAGCTGCACGCTCTTGGGCACAAGGCCATACTTGTAAGCGAGGTCGCTCACGCCACAGAACGTACCGCCGTCGTTGAGCGGACTCTTGAAGAAGAACTGCACGCGCTCGTCGTCGATGGGCTTCTTGGCTGTGTCCACCACGCCCTGCAACATGAGGTTGGCTTTCTCAAGCTGGTCATAGAAGAACAGATAGTCGTGCGAATATTCCACAGCCAGCGTGTCGGCATGCTCCTTGGCAAAGTTGGAGCGCAGCACGTTAAGTCCCGAGAACATCCAGCAGCGTCCAGAGCTCTTCTGGTCGTGAATGCTCTGCTTGGGTGTCTCCACGCTGAAGTGGTTGTCGATGGGTCCGAGGTTAGCAAAGTTTTTCGCCAGGTCATCGATCTTGTTTGACGCGATAGCGTTAAACAGCGCCTTGTTCACCTTGGCTGAGCCTTGTGCTTTCTCTATTTGTGTGAGCATCTCCGGTGAGATGCCGCCGGCGCTGTTCTGCGCCATGACACTACCCGAGGCCATGAGGCAGAGGGCAAGTGCCAGAGTCTTGTAGTTGTTCATTGCTTTATTTCACTGTTTTTTTGGTTATTCATTCTTTCACAACGCCACGGTTATTTCTTAAAACGCCTATCTCTTAAAACGCCACCGTTTCATCGTTAAAACGCCACGGTTTGTCTCATAACACCCCGTTTCCTTTATTATATAGGTGTAAGAAAGGCAAAAATCGGGCGTTGCTGTGCAAAGTTAGCACAATTAAAAGACAATACAAAACAAATTTGATGCCTTTTGTACAAATACACATTTTATTTTATTACCTTTGCAGAAATAATTGATGCCTAACGCCTGTTGCGGCATCTGTTATGTTTGATTCATAAAAGAATTTATGGACACTAAGAATTTAGAACTGTTAAACAAGATACAATATCCCGACGAGTTGCGCAAGCTGTCTGTGGACCAGCTGCCGGAGCTGTGCCATGAACTGCGTGAAGACATCGTTGAGGAGCTGTCAGAAAACCCCGGACACCTTGCCTCATCGTTAGGCGTGGTGGAGCTGACCGTGGCCTTGCATTATGTCTTCAACACACCCTACGACCGCATAGTGTGGGACGTGGGGCATCAGGCCTATGGCCACAAGATCCTCACGGGACGACGCGACAGCTTCTGCACCAACCGCAAGCTGCACGGCATAAAGCCGTTCCCGAGCCCAGAGGAAAGCGAGTATGACACGTTCGCTTGTGGACATGCCTCCAACTCGGTCTCGGCAGCCCTCGGCATGGCTGTGGCAGCGAAGAAGACGGGACATGACGACCGCCATGTGGTGGCTGTCATCGGCGATGGCGCGATGAGCGGCGGACTGGCGTTTGAAGGCATCAACAACGTGTCGTCATCGCCCAACGACCTGCTCATCATCCTCAACGACAACGACATGAGCATTGACCGCGCCGTGGGAGGCATGGAGAAGTATCTGCTTAACCTCGACACCAACGAGACGTACAACAAGATACGCTTCAAGGCCTCACAGTGGCTACACTCGAAGGGTTATCTCAACGACGACCGCCGCAAGGGTCTGATACGTCTCAACAACGCGCTCAAGTCGGTGCTCAGCCATCAGCAGAACATCTTTGAGGGCATGAACATACGCTATTTCGGCCCCTTCAACGGCAACAACGTGAAAGATGTTGTGCGCATCTTGCGACAGCTCAAGAACATGCGCGGCCCCAAGCTGCTGCACCTGCACACCGTCAAAGGCAAGGGCTACAAGCCCGCCGAGAAAGAGGCAACGGTGTGGCACGCACCGGGCAAGTTTGACCCCGAAACGGGCGAGCGCATAAAGACCGACACGTCAATGCTGCCCCCGAGGTTTCAAGACGTGTTCGGAGAGACGCTGCTCGAGCTGGCACAGAGCAACCCGC
>ULQK01008660.1_pt1 | contig 43849 bp, 38 predicted proteins | sample 1954371 | NCBI WGS metagenome assembly ULQK01 (sample SAMEA4835652, study PRJEB28245) | human gut metagenome | biome: gut microbiome; material: fecal sample | place: Denmark | collected 2008 | reverse complement strand
GATTTTAAGAGAATGAAATAAGTTTAAATCACTTCAATATTTCCTCATTCTGTTATATTTTATTAATTTGTGGTAATGGTTGGCAATATTCCTTATTAACAACTCTATCACGCATCATTTTCATGTCGGTGAAGTTTCGCATAATATTCTGTACCATGTCTAAATAGTTATCCGAACCACTTTCATCTTTGTAATAAAAAGGCTTGATGGATACGCAATTTTTATGTTCAAACAAAGTATTGAGGAGTGTTCTGTCTGAATTACCACATGAATGTCCCATTATGTAAACCTGATACAAATCACTTTCAATAAACTCAAGTAACTTCCTATATCTATCCGTTTCCAAATATCTAACAGATTTTATTTCTGCAAGGAATTCATTTTCATTTAGCTTAAGTAGAGCCTTGAAACCTTCATCTAACTCATCTCCGTAACCAAATATGATGCGCTTAGGATTAGACAGGTCTCCATGTATATGGTTTATAATTATTTCAGAAATGAACTTTTCACCATCTACCACATCAGCCGTTTTAGTATAATTGAAGTTCAAGACCATAATCCTTTCGATGAATTCAGACGTAGTTATTTTCACCTTAGGCAATTCTTTACAAGAAATATCGCTTTTATTTACAGATTCCTGAATTAATTTTATTATTTCCGGATTAAGGTTATTGGCTCTGTACAAAAATTTATTTTGAATCTGTTGCAAATAGTAGATAAGACAATGTTTTAAATGACTAAGCTCTTTATTTAAAAGTTTAGGTGATTCGTATTTATTTGAATTCGTATATAAAAATGTTTTCAATAAACCATAATATTCATTCTCAATGTCAACCCATCCCTTGGTTTCTATGGATTTACAGATGCTTTCCATAAAGGGAGTAAACCGAACTATGCAATCCTCCTTTTGTTCTTTTATAAATTCTATAAACTCAAGCCCTAATGGTGGATTGATAGTAGATATTCTTGCATTAAGATAAGCACACCAAGAAACATCTTTTATAAGAGAAAATGAACACAAACCATCTGAAATCTTTTTCTCATGGCAAGTTCTTAAACGTTTTAACCATTGACAAAAATACCAATTTATAAAATCCTTATAACTTGTTGGTAGGCCATGAGCCAGATCCAGACCATTACCAATAAAAATAATCCTATTCATTGCTTTACTATTTAATTTTCATGTTTACATACAGCCCTATCAAATTTTATGATAATTCAATCGGTAGATATTGTGGCTGTTTAAAGCCATCTGATAAAATTGAGGCTTGTGTATATTGGCATTTTGAGCAAACAAATTCTTGATAGTTGCTATATTTTGTTCAGGACATTTATATCCAAAGAAAATGGCTTCTATTCCTGATTTTTCATCAAGGGGTATGCCATAAAAGTTTTCTGCCTTATTCGGATTATAGGCAATTAAGCGAACTTCATTTTCATATTTCCAGCATTTATTCTTTGTTGCAAAAGCCAAGTTTGTATCTATCGTGCCTGTGTGTAAATCAATTTTATTGTTACTATATTTGATTTTCTTGAGATACATGTGTTCATAAGTATCGTTTTCTTCCTGTTTTATGAAATGTTGTGAGAGCTTATACTTTACACAAAATCCAGTATGTTCGCCTGCGTAATGTGACCACATGAGATGATTCCAGACAGGTGTATTGCCACGCCCGCCACAAAACGAACGTATACGGAAAAAACTGAACGACTTGCTAAACGGTTCTATGTGTTTTGAGCCTTGGGTATGGCATATCTTTCTAAGCATTCCTTCTGAAGCCCAAATATTGATTAGACTATCAAATGGGTCGTTCATCTTCGTTGATGGACTTACCGTTATTGTATTGTTTATCAAATCTGTCAATGAATATTCGTTGAATCTACGGAAAGAGAATAATGATATTTTATCAAGGTTATCAAATTCGGTTTTTAAGAACGACAGGTAATAGTGGCTTCGTTTGTAATATTTAAGTGATTGATTGGGAATATTTAGCTTCCCGTAAACTTCTCCTGCACAAGTGTAAATGTCAGCCAATTGTAGGTGAATATGCGGCAGAGACAACGGTATATAAGCTCCATTTCCACGGGAAGCAAATACCATTTGACTGTTTTCTTCTGTAAATGCCAGTTCTTTTATTGATGTTAGACATTCTATTGACTTATCGATGTATGTCCTTGCTTCATCTAATTGTCCTTTCCCGTTTTTGTAACGTGCCATGAAATAAAAGAACCTGAAATCATTACATTTTAAGTCTTTTATTGATAATATAAAATCTTCATTTATTCTTTTACGTTCTTCTTTATTATCTTTTGCTTTCTCATATAGAGATAAATAAACTTCTAAAGCATGAACAAATTTATGATAGTCTGTCATTACACTTGTTTTTATTCCATTTAATTTTAAAGCACAAAAAAGCGGCTTGAATATTGCACTATGCAATTCAGCCATCAATTCTACTTCGCCACTTTAAATTACATGTTACCAGAATTCATTTTAATAATTCAACCCGAAAGTCCAAAGAGGTATAACATTAGCGTACCCGCTCTCTATATCATCCTTTACAATATAACCTTCTTCAGCGTTTTCTATCTGCTTCTGCCCTTTCTTCTTTCCGCCAATCTCGAAAGTCTTGCCGTTTATCTCAAAGTCAGAAATGGACGAACCTGTAACGTCGTTCATCACCCTTGCCTGGTTCATGAAGAATGTTTCCCTTACGTTTCCTATGTCAGCATGTTCAGGCGAAAGGGCATATATAAGGTTGGTGTTGTCAAGATACAGTTTCTCCACCTTTCCCAAGCCGCGAATCCCTCCGGTAGAGTTCCTTAGCTGGGTTATCATTCCGGCACGTTCCATATAGACGAGGTAATCTGGGATGTCGTTCCTGCTTATTCCTGTTGCCTCGGCCAACCTTTGCATCACCGGCTTGAACGGAACGCTCTTCGCCACGACCATCAACAGGCTTTTCAGCTTTTTGCCTAACGAGACATTTGCCTGAAGGTGCGTAGGAATATCAACTTCCATTGTCTGGTTTATTACCTGAAGCAACTCCATTTCATATTCCTCGTCACGTCTGAAAGGATAATACCCGTTGCGAAGATAATCCTTGAACAAAGGCAAAGGATGTTTCACGTCGGGCAATACGGCTTTATGGCTCAATATTTCATCCAAGCTGTATACGGGTGCATTTATGCCGTGGAATAAACTCAGGTACTCACGGAACGACAACCCTTGCATCTCGTAAATCGGGAACCTCTGGCTTAAGTCAGCCATACCCTTGTATATGTCAAGTATGGACGACCCTGAGATGACTATCTGCAAATCCTCATAGCTGTCATAAATCTGCTTCACCTCCCTCGACCAGCCTTCATATTTGTGTATCTCGTCAACGAAAAGGTGCTTTCCTCCCATCTTGACGAAGTAATCGGCCAGGTCTACAAGGCTGTGTTCGGAAAAATATATGTGGTCGGCAGATACGTACAGTGTGTCAGCAGTATCCAAATTGAGCTTGATATGTTGTAAAATCATTGTCGATTTGCCAACACCTCTTGGCCCTACAATTCCGAACGCCCTTCCGTCCCACCTTATCCTGTCGTACTTGTATCTGAGGAAGTCGGTAGGGGTGCTTTTCAGCTTCCTGTTGAAAAATTCATATAACCGTTCCATACGTATATTGCATTAATTGTCAGCACAAATATAATGATTTTGCATAAAACAAATGCAGTTTTACAAGATAATCGTACTAAAATAATGCAAAAATTGTCTGCCGATATGGAAAACATCCGTAAGCATTTCAGTTTATACATAATTTTGAATATCCTAATCCGTTTATCAAGTACAAAAAATAAAAGAAGGACAGCCATTTAGAGCCATCCTTCCCGTTAAGTGTTAAAATTGTTCTCTGCTTACTTCCTGTCCGTCTTCATACCAATAAACGCTCAGGTTCTCAGTCGTCATCCATTGGCAATTATTCAGCCTGAAGCCGTATTTGTCCTCCAACGTTGACAAGTATTCCTCGAAGTCGTCGTATTGTACGGATTCTTTTACTTCCTCGTCGGTCAGCCTGATAATGTTCAAGGCGCCGATACAGAAGTCGAGGATTATAACATACCTTGGTTCCATGTTCTTTCTGTATGTGTTAAGTGAATGTTCGTTGCCATTGGATAAAGCCGTTTTACCTTGTTGATTGTAATGTTAAAGTGGTATCTAATCATTTTTTCAGTTGTAGTTTTATTGAGTTTTCTTGCTGTTATAACAAAAACAGGGATACGTAATTTTTGAGTTTCTGTAATATCACTCGTTGTCACATATCCCTGCATTTAAGAGAGTTCAGTCTTTCAGGTATTCAAGTGTTTACAAAAAATCAATGTTTGATAGGAAGTGATTTTCCGTTTATTTGTTTTTCTCCTGTAATTGTAATTTTTGTAAAGACTCAAATATTCTATAATCAGACCGCTTGTTTTCTTAGCCATTGTTTTACCTTAGTTTCATAATTTTCGCAATATTCCACGTTTCCGTCTATTACCGAAATAAGGTTGTCAAGATAAACGTTTTCTATTGTAATTCTGTTTTTGAGATTATCATCAGGAGTAAGGGTGATTGTAAATGTATCCGAGCCTTCATCATATTCTATTTTTACATATCCCGTCATCTTGAATCCCTGTACATGAAACTCCGTACCATTACTTAAAGTCCTTACCGAAGCGAAGCATATTCCCCAGCTTAAAGGGATTACACTGTGCTGGAATATTCTCCAAATGTATCTTGCTATTGAAGTTCTGTTTTCTGTTGTGTTCATAACCGTTGTTGTCTTTATTTTTATTGTTTTGAAATTGATGTTTTGTTGATTAAAATTACACTGAAAACCATCCGAATTATAATAGACCGTCAAACGTATTGTAAAAGACCTTGTTTTGCATTCCAATAGGCCATGTATTAGAGCCTCATTTGCCGTCTTTTGGTTTGACATTTGTCTTTTATGGTTAATTGGTTGGTATTCAGTGACATAAGAGAGTGTGATGTTCGATTAAGCCACATCCCCGTTCCTTTCATAATAGAGTTCTGCTGCTGCATCGTCACATATCATAGCGAAGTCATCAAGTCCGAGCAAAGGGTATTCCTCATGATAAAATGAATGCAGGTCAGTCGGTGTCAATGTAGGGTCTGAAATAAGCGAATCCCTTACCAGTTCATACATTTCCTCGTACTGTTCCCACCATACCAACTGGCAGTCATAACCTTTCATCTGTCCCGGCTCATGAGGATATACCTTGGTGCAGCTTGTTATGATGTGCTCGATAAAGTCCAGGCATTTTATCAGGTCGTTCTTGTCGGTAAACTCGTTATCGGTGTGTGGCTCGTAATAACCGCAGGAAACATTGATGCAGGAAACATTTAATCCGTTCTCCTTCAGTTGTTCCACGTCGGTCATCATTCCTTCTGTCGGTGTATAGCCAAACTTTTCAGGCGTTATGTCCTTAATGAAATCGTCCGAACAAATATCCATGAATCCTATTTGAGTTATCATGTCAGAGTGTCCCCTTCTGTCCGGCTGTATTACAAAGCGGCAGTCGTTAAAGAAGTCCATGTTTGCCTTACTGCTTCCGACACATCCCACTTCTTCACCCACGAAAAATGCAACTTTTATTTCGTTAAACTTCTGGAGGCATTGAAGGCATAACCATACTCCATTTTTGTCATCAGCTCCCAATCCGCAAAAACTCCTTTCCTTGGGACTGTAACCAAACAACAAGTCCTTGGTTTCAATTACCGTGAAGTCTGTAGGATGGTATTTCTGCACTTGGTCCAAATGAGCAACCATGCAGGGATAAGTTTCCGCTTTGCCTTTTGTCATATAGATGTTCCCGGTGTTCCAGTCAAGTTCTATCTTAACGTCTTGTATGTTCTTGTCAACCCACTTGCAGACGAAGGTTATTATCTTTCCCTCGTATCCTGACTTCGAGTGGATTTTATAAAGCTGTTTTAATAATTTGAAATCCATAATCTTTACGTTTTTTGTTTTGTTGTTGAATTTGATTTTGATTTAACTTGAAGAGAGATTAAAGGAGGAAGCCATGATATTCTTGTTTTGTTGTTTTTTCATCACAGTTTCCTCCCTTTTCAGTGTTATGCGGCCTTAAGTTCTATTTGACGATGTTCCGAGATATAACAATCCTCCGCCTTCTCCTTGCATTCTTCCGAACAATAGCAGCTACCTGTCACTTCCGATTCATGTCCGTCATCCTTAACAAACCATTCGCCGCACCAAGGACAACGGTCAACATCACTTTCGTGGTAGTACATTTCTTCGGAGTCTATCCATACAAATTCCCCAAGGTCGTCAACACTGCAACTGTATTCCCTTCCGTGGTACATTACAATCGTGGTATCGAAGTCGCCGTAACATTCATGAAACTCGTCATAGCTTTCGTCATCGTTCTCTTCATACCCGTCAATACTTCCGTCGGTGGTGTCAAGCTCATAGTCGTAGCCGCTGACCTCGTAGTTGTATGCCTTCCCTGCTTCCATGTCGTACCACTTGAAAGAGTCCTGATATGAAAGGGTGTCTTCAGTGCCCAAGTCGCAGTCAATGTAGAATTTCTTGTCCTCCAAAGAATTTCCATATATGTCAACAAAGCTCCTTGAATGGTGGCAGTCATAACCTACTTGCTTGTATCCGTCTATGTAACCTCCGATTATCAATGCGTTCACCAAGGCACGTTTCAACACGTCGTCCTGGTTGGTTGAGTACTGTCTTTCTGCAAGTCTCCAGATTTTTTCCGTTCCTTCCTCGTACACCTTGTTGAAGATTATGCTCCTCGCTATGATTTTTCCTTGTTCGTTCTTCAAATAGGCGGCACTTGCATCAACCGAATCACTGTAAAAGTAATGGTATCCCTTGTCTGTCATGCAGCTGTAGAAGTCTCCATCGCACTTGTTTGAATCGTAAATATCCCTGAAATTGTCATCCACGAATAAGCGGTTTTCCTTCGGTTGTGATGAAAGCGAGAAAGCCTGCCAATCCTGAACGAAGCATTCCTGCAAATAGATGATTACGCTTCCCGGTAATGCCCTTCCGAATGATGTTTCCATGATTAAATGGCGTATGAACTTTCCGGCTTTCATCTTGAACACCTTACCTCCATTGTCATGGTTGATATACCTTACAGCTTTTGAATCACCATCTTCACATATCCCGTTGTACTTGTCCGTTTCGTATTTGCCTGAACGGAAGGTATAGTTAATCAGGTTTACTTCATATTGTAAGCCATCATCCTCGCCTGAATCCATAATCTTCTCAAACATAATTTTCTTGAGGCCTGCCATGTTGGAGATGTTGAGAAGCGAGAAATTGTTGGTCCGTATTGCATCATGTAGTAGCTTCCTGTCCTTTATGAAGTCGAGCAGTATCCTGTTCCTTCTTGTTTTCTTCCCGTTGTCATGTTCGATTATTCCGAAGCGGCAGTTGAAGCCTTCGTATCCGTCGAAATTGTAGTATAACATAGTCGTTCTGTTTTTAATGGTTAAACTTGAAATTGGTAAAACGAAAAAAGGCAGGACACTCCACTATTCTTTTATTGTTCAGTGAAATGCCCCGCCCTTTGGTTTGGTTAGTGGGTTGTTCTTGTCTTTGCTTTGTCTTGTTTCTTTTTACTTTTGCATTCTTTGCTCTTTACAGTTAATCAGACAGCGATGAGAAGGCTGCCCGAAACGTTTGAAGTCCTCTCGTATGGTGAGTAGTCAAGCTCGGGATGGTCTGCCTTGAATTGGGTCGCGTTAAATGATAACCTTGTGGTCGGCAGTTTTCTCGTCAGCCTCATTGTTCCCGTGTCCCATGTTTTCACTCCCTTGCTTTCCATGTCTTCCAATATTTCGGACTTTAGAATTTTCAGTTTTTCCTCTACATCGTCCTTGGTCTGGATTAGTTGCCTGATGTAGTCCTCCTGCCTTCTGTATTTCTCCGGTATGGAATAAGGGTTTATGAATTGTTTTCCTTGCAGGTCTGTATCAAGAAGCTCCTTGCAGATGTCACTTGGTATCCTTTCTATTGGTAGGATATTTCTTATGTGGTCGAATGTTCCGTCCTGCTTGGGTTTGTTCCTAATATGGAGTATGAACAGATTACCGACCTTAGCTCCCCTGTTTTGTAACTTAAAGAAATAGGCGTAGATTGATAACTGCCATCTCGCTTTCTCCAACTTCTCAGATGTCATTATTCCGTAAGTCTTGATGTCGCCAAGAGAGAATGTATCATCGGAACTTCTGTAAACCTTGTCGATGTTGCTTGCCCAATTTTCTCCGTCTGTAACAGTGTATTCAGACCTTTCATGAACGAGGTTGTTTTCTTGGCACAAACTGATATAATCCTGAACTTCCTGTGTCCCATCGTTTATCCAAGAGCTGTCGAATGCTTCAATTGACTCATGAACTTCAGTACCATACCTTGCAGCTTCTTTTAATGCTTCTTCGGGCACATTATTGAACTCATCTGGGAACAGTTGTCTTTGCAGCATCCCCGTTATTCCCGATAGCTGTCTATTTCCCAGCCAATACTCGTGACGCTCCTTATTGAAAAGAACGCCGCTGTCTTTCAATTCAATCCTTGTCGTTTTCATTTCTGTCGATTTTTAGTTATTGTTTTATTGTTTGATTTTTCATTATTCATTTTTAATTTAAATCTTATGCTGCTTTCAACTGGTTCTTTCTTTCAGTGAACAGTGCCTTTATCTCTGCGTTGCCCTCAACCTCATTTTGGTGCTGCCTGTAAAGGTTCATAAGGGAAGTGTTGTCATTGCATTGTGAAAGAGCAATTCTTATCCCTGAATACTTATCAGTTGGTTGTTGAGTTGTGGTCGGAGTAGTAACCGTTGCTCTTGTCCTTTTAGGCTGTTGTTTCCTTTGTAGATTGTTCTCAGCCACAAGGTTCTCTTCATTTGACAAATCTTCCCCGGCATAGACATAAAGTCCCAATCCGAACATGGCCAAGTTTTTAACCAGGCACCTCATTATCGCCTTGTTTATATCGAACATCGTAGCTGCCTGTACCGTTTTTTCTACGTAAGTCTTCTTATAGCTGTCGTAAACTTGGTAGGTGTATGGTTGTTCCTTCATCGCCTTGTTCTTAGCGTCCATTACAGGCAACCACATCTCGTAACTCTGTCCGTCAGCCGTAGCCTCAGTATAAACCATGATTCCTATGTTTGGATCGTTGAAATAAGGCAGGTTGGTTGTCGGGTCTTTTATTATCCTGTATTCGGAGTTTGGATAAGCCCTCTTGAATTCAGCCCAAGCATTTGCCCAACTTAGGTAGCTTAACTTGTCGTTCTCCCGTCTTTCAAGTTTGTCCGAGAGGTCGAGTGAATAAAGGGCGTCGAACATTGCTTTCCTTCTATCTTCTTCCGTTGCGTCCTTCGGTAATACTGGTCTTTCAAATCTTGTTTTTGTCATAATTGTTTTGCTTTAAAGTTTTGAATTAAGTTGAAACAAAAAAGGAGGGACACACTTGTTTTTATTTTGATTGTGTATCTCTCCTTGTAATTGATTTTGTTTAGCCGTTCCTTAGCTTATGAACCAGGAATATCCTTCAGTATCATCGCCATTTATTGCCTTCTGTATACCTATCGCAAAATCGGTGCAGTTCTGGTTCCTCTCAAGCCACTTGTCGATATAGCTTTGTTTGACCGCTTCATTACCGAGTTGCATCAGGTTCCAGCAGGTAAAGTCCCCTCCGCTTGTTATTCCGAAGTCAGGGTTAGAAACATAATTCCTTACCATTGCATTGACCGCTGTATCTCCAACAATAAGCTGTGGAAGTTGTCTCTGTTCATTCATTGGTAATGCTTGGTAAAGCCTCATTCTTCCTATAATCTTACAAAACAGCTCTTCTGGTATTGGTGTCGCCCTCAATCCTTCAAGCTGGTGTAAAGTATCATCCATCATAGGCTCGAAACCACCGAACAGCTCAAACGTCTTTTGCATTATATCCGCCTCGGTCAAGCATTCAATAGTACCGGAATATCCGTCACAGGTCAGCATTAAATTTGAACATACCCTTACTTGCCAGCCTACAAATACCTTGAACTTCATCGTCGATTTCCTGCTGTATAACTTGTCCTCGTTATATGCCCTGACTCCTCCTATGCAAAGATGTACAGTTTGTCCGTTGATAGTTCTCGTTAAATTGGCCACATGACAACAGAAAGCCATCCTTTGGTAGAATACGGTTTTCTCTTTTTCCGTAAGTTCGTATGCTTTCTTGTGCTGGGCTGATGGTATACGGCCTATAATCGGATGTGAAACCCTTAACTCGACCGGCGTAAGCTCACCGAATACATTGTTTGCCACCTTTGTAACAGCTGATATGAAATTCTGGTGAGAGATTGTAAGACTGTTGTCGCTGAATGTAGGTATGATGTTCTTTTCTGTCAGTTCTTCAAGCGATATTTCTTGTGTATTACTCTCGATGAAGTTAGGATGCCTTTTACCTTTTGCTCCATCGTCATTTGTTATAACCTCACCCTCGAATGGTATGGTTATCGTCTGTTCCTGATTGTCTTTTGTTTTCATTTTGTTTGTGTTTTGATTGTTGTTTACCCGATGTTGAAGAAATAAAGAACTGGACGTTGGGGCATTTTGATTGTTATTGCCTTATTATCCAGTCGATTTGCAGCTGTGTCATTGATTGAAACTATACTGCATGATGTCTTGTTCTTCTTTGTCTTTTCCATGTTCCAAAGATTTTAAACGATGAAAAACTAAGGAGGCTCCCGCGATTCCAATAGTTTCACGATTACCCCCTGTAATTTCTTTATCCCCTTCAAGAGCGTAGCAATGCCCTCAAGGAAATTAATCAGAACGTCGAGGTCTTTTTCCTTAAGCACTCTCAACGCTGTTTGTTTTTGCTACCGAATCCAATGAAGCGGTAGTTTTCTTGTTTCTGTACTTGCCAATGAGATTTCTGCTCAAGTCAATGGCCTCGATTAAAGTCACGGTCACTACTAAAACTTTGTAACCTGTCCTTAAAATGTTCCTGATTTCCATGATTTTGTTGTTTAAAATGATTAATAATGTTGTTTTCCTAATACACAATTAAGGCTTTCAAGGTTTCTCAGGCGGAAGAAAATCAAGAAAGGTGAAAGGGTGAAAAAGTGAAAAGGTGAAATGAAGGTGAGGAACAATGTTATTTTACAAGGTGATAAAAGTAGTATTCATGGATATTTGCCAACGTAGTTCCTCTAGTGATACAATTGATAACACTTTTCTTAACTGAGATAATCCCTTTATATAAGAAACTTGGTATTTTCAGTGAGAATTTTTGTTATTTTCAATTGTTCACTAGCAACACCTCTGGTAGAAAGTATCCACAAGCAGCACAAGAATAATGAAGAAAAATAAAAAAGCCGAAACACCATGCTCTTCACACAATGTCCCGATCTTTGCTTTAGGTTCACCATATTTCCACAAAGATGCACTCAAGGCAAATAGTTTCTGTATGGGTCGTCACCAAGGCCTTAAACTGACGGTCTTTTCTTGCCACCGCCTTTTCCACAAATTCCTCATAGTGGTGCCTCTTGCCTGATTGTTATTCGACCTGTAGATTTGTTTTTACTATTTTCTCCACAAGCCGAACGATAATCCGAACCGACCTTTGATATGAGCCGTCGGATAAGGGTGATATTGTAGTATCGTAATCCCTCATTATTAAGGCTTTGGATGCTTTTCGTACTGACACATTATAAAAGACGGCATATTGAGTGATGAAAGGTGCTCTATTGCAAGCTAAACACACCATATAAGATGTACACATCTAAAACAATCCAAATGTTGTCTTTATCATATTATTAGATAAATACAGCTTTTAAGTGTCCTCATTATGCAATAATAACAAAAAGCTATGAATTTCTATTTTTTTTGCTTTCCTTTGAAGTATAAAATAAACAAATTTTATTATATTTGCAATTACAATAATTAGCGATTTACATATAGTGATGACCGACATCGGACAAGTATGTGTTGACTAATACAACTTGTGCTTTTAGCAATGTTCAATCTTAATAAGACTTCATTATGCCAACCAACAAAAATGCAATGACACGCTATAAGATACTTGACGAACTTCTTAGCAACCGCTATCATAATTATTCTCTCAATGACTTGACGGAAGAAGTTAATAGACGATTGGCAGAGTTTTATCCGGATGGAGATGGCGTTGTGCGTCGTACAATAGAAAAGGACATTTACTATCTGGAATATGAAGGCCCGTTTATGGTAGAAATTGAACGGTATTCTGTTCCATGCTACGATAAGGAAAAGCAAAAATCAAATTTGAAGCAATGTTTGAGGTATGCAAATCCATCATTTTCCATTTTCAAGAAAGAAATGACATCCGATGAAGAGTATCTTTTACGTGAAGCTCTGTCATTACTCGGACAATTTGACGGCCTACCAAACTTAGATGCCTTGGAAGGATTACGCCTTGGACTGGGTATAAAAAAGAATAACCGTAAAATAATCTCATTCACTAAAAATCCATTGGCAAAATCCAATTTGCTTGGCGAATTGTTTACTGCAATTGCTCAACAACAGGTAATAGAACTACATTATCACGTCTTTTCAACGTCTAATAACATTAGGAAAGTTAGCCTTTTCCCGTATTTGCTGAAAGAATATAACAGAAGGTGGTTTCTTGTTGCCGCAGATGAAAAAGACAACAAACTGCTGAATTTCAGTCTTGACCGAATAGACCGATGTATACCGTTGCCTTCACATAAATACATACCGTATGATGGCAACATCAACAAACGCTTTGATGACATTGTAGGGGTTACGCTTAATGATGACAGTCCGGTTTATATGATTTTGTTCTGGGCGAGTGATAATTCCAAACCCTATATATCCACGAAGCCAATTCATGAATCCCAACGTAAGGTATCGGCAGAAATGACCGAATTGCTTCATAATAAATATAAGGCACTTGCAGGAGGCGATTTCTTTCGAATCGACTGCAAAGAAAATTATGAACTGATACGCGAGTTGACATCTTTCGGGAAAGAGCTTATCGTGTTAGAACCTACATATATTCAAGACAAGGTTTTTGAAAGAGTAAATTTGCTGAATAACGAATATAAAATGCTTAGAGAAAGAAAATAAAGTTTTACTTGATTCTGAATAAAAACACGTTTTTACAAAATTTTTCATCAACCACGAACATAGAGTTCGCACATGAGCGATAATTTTGCAACCAAAATAAAAAGATATTGAAAATGAATACTACTCTGACAATTAAAAACTTTCGAGTGTTTGACGAGAATGGCGTAGACGTACAAATCTCTCCACTTACTATACTTACCGGATGCAACAGCTCTGGCAAAAGCTCCATTGTAAAATCTATAATGCTTTTAGACTCATTCTTGAAACAGGCCAAACGTGACCATGACAATGGAGAGCGTATCAGATTGGAGAAATACAAACTCGACTTTAGCACATATCCAAACAATCAGCTTGGCAAGTATGACAAAATTGTAAACTGCAAGTCGGAAAGCAAAAAAATCACTTTTGCTTACACAATATATTCACTTTTGCTTTCGAAAGAAGTAAATGTGGGGTTTGTTTTCAATACCGACAAGAATGACGAGCTTAACAACGGTTTTCTTGAAAGTTTTACTTTGTCAACCGAAGAAGGTATAATCTATTCGTCTGGAAAACAGGTTAAAAAAATCTGTAATCTGAACTTAATTAAGGAAGATGCCATAAGGTTTATGGTAATGGAGTTCCTCATACAGAATTATTCAAACGCTTGCGGAATGTCCTTGTTTGAAGGTAATGTTTCTGACGAGGAAGTTCTTGAAGAAAAAAATAGAGTACAAAAGTTTATTGATGAGATTGGCAAAAGTAGATACCATGATGTCCTTAATTTCATGCGTCATAGCGACAAGAAAAAAACTATTGCTGAAGAAAGTGATTGTAAGCCAGAAGTGCTTGAATGGACTTACAATAATTCATCATATTTTTACATTCCTTTGGTAGAATTGCTGAAGGACTGTCAAAAAGAAAATATTGAAGCTAAAATTAATGATGAGGTATTTTCATCAAAGCAAGTAAGTGAACAGGTTAAAGAAATATTTGGGAAAATTCTTAAGGACTTTTTTACTTCAGACTGCCATACATTTGGAGAGTATTTTTTCATGAAAGAAACAAAATTTATGGAAAATACAGTAACCGGCTGTTTCCATCCATATTCTATATATAGCAATTATTATCTAGAAGACGTCCCGTCTGTTTCTGTAATGAAATATTTTGAAATTCCACAAAATTATCTGTTCAATGACCCTCGTATGCATGGAGAACCCATAGCTACTATTGGAAACGATAAGAACGATGAATTTCTGAGACGATGCGGTATAGAAGTAAAATCTCCAGAAGAAGAAAAGGAAATTTCTATAAATAAATGGCTTGACACACCAGTCGATTTCCCTATTCTGTATGAAGTATTAATGGAAATCAACAAAATCTATACGGATGATTGTAAAAATCAATATTACAAGCATTTAAATAGTGAATGTATGCCAGTGGATTCATATAACCATTACGTTTTTGAAGCACTGGAAATTTTTACTCGTAATTTTGTATTAGAATGCATACTTCCTGTATGGAGTAGTAATGTCTCATACGTCAGCTCATCACGCATTGAAGTAAAGAGATTGTATCCGCTTGATGATAAGACTGATTTTACACTGCTTCTGCATAAATATTTTGAAGGGAAAAGATTATATAAGGAAAAAGCTGATATAGAAGCTGTATATGGTCCCATTGACAACAAAGGTTATATGATCAACAGCTTCACCAAAACATGGCTGAAACGGTTTGGAATTGGTGACTCTTTGATATTTGATGTAGACAAAGATGGATTGGGCGTAAAAATATTTTTACACCGTTCGGATGAAACAAATGACCGGTTGCTTGCCGATGAAGGATATGGAATCACCCAATTAGTTTCAATCATTATGCAGATTGAAACAGCCATAATCTCGGCAAAGGGCGAAAAGGAACATTCGCTTTGGGGGTTCAAGGATCCTGAGGGATACGATACACTAAAATTCTATTATGAGCAGCAAACCATTGCAATAGAAGAGCCGGAGATACACCTGCATCCCAGATTCCAGTCTCTTTTGGCAGATATGTTCGCTTATGCGATGAAGAATTATAACATTAATTTCATAATTGAAACGCACAGCGAGTATCTTATTCGCAAGATGCAGCTGCTGGTGGCAAATGGTGATGTTAAGAGTGATGACATATCCCTTCTCTATGTCAACGACCTAGATGAAAATAAACGTCCAGATGGTGAGCCACAGATAAAAGACATAGGCATTTGTTCTGACGGCTACCTTAATGAATCATTCGGTTCTGGCTTTTTCGATGAGGCATCTTCTTTGTCACGTAAACTGTTAAAATAAGGAGGGTGCGTATGATAGAGAATTATCGAAAAACAGTTTATTGTGAAATACAGTTCCTAAAAGAATGCTTGTCGCAAATCAACATGAGTGATACCCCCAATATGATAAAACGGCGTCTTTGGAACAGTATTGAGAATCTGTTGCAAAGTCCATATATTAATCTTGTTTTAGATATTAGCAGCGATGATTTTATTTCTGAAATAAATGATATTGAGAAGAAAAAGATTAAAGCAGCCCGTAAAAATGAAAATACCCAACTTGGGGATTTTGAAGAACTGTTATGGAAATTAGATTACAAGCAAAAAGAGTCAAGTCTAAACATAAAATGTTATGGCAAAGATTATATTTCTATTGACGCTCAAAATAATGCCGAGCGTCTGAACATGAATGCGATATACTTAACCTGTAAAGAAACTGATATTTGTGAAGATATTTCCCGCAAATATGGCATTTCTGTATTATCGTCCAAAAAGTTTGACGTAAACCAGTTGCAATTTGAAGATGCTGGTTGTGCAATAGCAAAAGACGAAAAAAACATGAATTGGTTAAAAATATTGCAAGGAAAATGCAATATATGCAATGCCATGATTATCGTTGACAACTATATTTTAAGTGACACCAATGTGTTGAACGAAAATTTGCGTGAAATATTGCAGGCGCTTTTACCTGATACTTTGTCAAACATTCCGTTCCATCTATCTGTTTTTACTTCTGACATGAAACAAAATAGTAAGATTAGATTGGAACTATTGGAAAGTATAGTTAAAGAGTTGCGTCCAAATCTAGAATGCGAGATTTCTGTATTTAAAAATGGAACAGACGTTTTTCATGACCGAACTATAATTACAAACAATCTTTGGATAGGATGTGGCGGTGGATTTGACTTGTTCAAAAAAGGAAAGTCTGATAAGATGACAGTAGTGAATATCGTCAATCCATATTTGACAGATACTATGCAATGGGCAAAAAAAGCATATTCTAACCTTGTAAAATGCATTAGAAGGGTCATAAACAACAAGAATGAATATATAGACGACTCATATCCTGCATTTTATTTAGGTACAGGTATTAATCGTCTGACAGAATAAGGAGTTGTAAAGAATTAATAATCATAAAGATGCTATGGAATTTACATTGACAACACAACAGCAACAAGTCTTGGCCAAAATAAAAATATTCATGGAAAGTGATGCTTCCGTGTTTATTCTTCGTGGATATGCAGGAACCGGTAAAACTACAATGATTAAACAAATTGTCGATTATGTATTACAAGACCGGGACGTAGAGTTAATGGCTCCAACTGGGAGAGCTGCCAGAGTGCTCCAAACAAAAACTGGCCACTTAGCAAAAACTGTACATAAGACCATTTATAGCAGTGCTGCATTGCTTGCTAAAGAGGTCCAAGATGTTGCAGAATCTGAATTTAAATTATGTTTTCCTATAAAAATAACAGATGGTAACATTGTTGCCATTGTGGATGAAGCATCAATGTTATGCTCGCTTAAAAGAGCACAGGAAATATTTGTTTTTGGCACAGATAACTTAATGGATGACCTATTGACGTATGTTCGTCCATCATTTGGAGGTAAAGTTATATTTGTTGGAGATCCAATGCAGTTACCACCAATTGGTGAATCTGTATCCAATGCGCTGAATGCAGATTTTTTTGAACAGAAAGGACTAAAAGTGATGCAAGCGGAATTAACAGAAGTCCTTAGACAGACAGGAGACAGTGTAATACTGAAGAATGCTATGCAAATAAGGAATCTGCTCAAAAAGGAAAAACGCAATCGCTTAGTTTTTGAGAAAAAAAAGGGCGACATGGAGTCTCTACCGTCAGGTGAACTGCTAAAAAAATATATCGAAACTAGAAAGCAAACCAAAAAGGATGATAGTGTTGTTATCTGTTTTTCAAATAGATCCGCGTCTAAATACAATAAAGATATTCGTAAGGAATTATATGGCGAAGAAGAGCCAGAGCTACAGGTAGGGGATGTACTTCTTGTCAATCAGAACAACTACCGTCTTGATATTATGAACGGAGAATTTGTCCCTGTTCTGTATGTTGGAGAAAAGGTAAGACAATCTGCACCTGTATATGTGCAAGAAGGTGGTAATAAAATAAGAAAAGTAATAGAATTGGAGTTTGTCCATATACAAGTATTCAATTCTCAAAATGAGCGACAAGACTGTATGCTGTTATTAGACTTATTGAACAATGAGAATCCATCTTTAGGAATAGATGAGCAAAGGGCTTTATTTATTAACTTTCGTATGCGTAACCCTAATTTAAAACCAAGAACTGAAGAATTTACAAATGCTTTAATGGCAGACCCATATTTCAACTGCTTAAAAGCAAAATATGGTTATGCTGTGACTGGTCATAAATGTCAGGGCGGAGAATGGGATAATGTTTTTATTGACTATTGTGGACGAACAGGATTAAGCGACGATTGTCTACGCTGGGCATACACCGCAACGACACGTGCACGGAAATTGCTGTATTTTACGAATCTGCCTCACATCACCCCTTTTACTAAATTTCGTATAGATCCGATTCAGCAATGTACAAAAATTAATGAAGAATGTAGAATTATTGGAAAGATTGAATATTCTCCTTTTCACGATGTCACGGCTCCTAATTATTTACATGCAAAATGGATGTGCATTAATAACAACATGAAGTGGACGCCATATAAAATAGATAAAGTAGAAAGCAAACCTTATCAGGAAATATATTATATTAAAACGCCTGATGGAGTAGAACGTTATAGCATAAGATATAAAAAAGGTGGAATATTCCAAAAAGCCGTACCGCAAACGTTATCTGCACATAGTGTAATGGTAAGTATGCTGTTGAATGATGAACGTGCCATGCCCTTAATCTTCAATTATGTTCCGTCAGATGAAATTCATGAAAAATTATACAATCTCATTAGATCTGCATGTGATGGACTTACGATTCAGATAACCAATGTGGTTGAACATGAAGATTACAGTGTAAATTTTTATTTTCGCACGTCAGATAACCTTTCATACATTAAAATTTATATTAATGGATCAGGATTTGTCACTTATGCCAAGCCAATGTCATTGCTGGGTAAAGATGATAAAGAACTTACAATCTTGATAGAAGAAATACAAAACCATTTTGAATAGTTATGGCAACGGTTAAAGACATAACGACAATGTGCAGAGCAGGGAACGTCATGGAGGCGTATGAAATAGCTCAAGCTGACCTTAACGCATCCCCACAAGATATATGGACACAGCGTAAAATGGGATGGGCTTTGTATTATATGCTTAAAATGGATGTTGAGTATAAGGATAGTTCGGCATTTATTAATCACGTTGAAGAATTGATGAATTTGGATTTGTTGACAATAACATCTGATTCATTGATATTCGATAATGTGTTATGGAAAATTGCTGAATTTATTAAGAATATTCCTTCTGAGTCAGTGAATGAAGAAATGGATAAGTTGTTTTCATTATTAAGAAATTTTACATTTACCCCATCAAAAGGATATTCATATTTATTGAAATCATGTTTACATCTTGAAACATGGGCACACTTAGTAGAATTCTTTGAATGGTGGAACTTGGATAACCTTCTACCAGATGATTATCAACAATTTAAATTGGAGAACGGACGAAAAATAATGTCTTTAGCCGAACAAGTATATATAGCTTATTCTAAAGCTTTATTACGGCAAAATGACAAAAACAAGATTCATGAGTTTTTGCCAAAAATTGAGAAGCTGATGGAAGATAATCCCAGCATGATATATCCTGGATATTTTTGTGGAAAATTGATGCTTGCGACAGGGGCAGCAAAAGAGGATGCCTTAAATATCGTTATGCCATTTGTCAGGAAAAAACAATCTGAGTTTTGGATATGGCAATTATTAAGCGAGATTTATAATGAAGATGCGGATATATATTTAGCTTGCTTATTACGTGCAGTCCACAGTAATACCCAAGAAGCATTCCTTGGCAAAATCAGAATGAAGCTGGCTTTTATATACTTATCGCATAAAGATTATAGTCGTGCAAAATACCATCTTGATAAAATGCAACAAAGCTATATACAGCAAGGATGGCATTTGCCTTATGAAGTACAAAATTGGTTGAGGGAATCATGGATGCAAAAAACAGTTGCAGATGGAAGTGACAGTATAAATTATAAACAAATTACTGATGCAATTTTATTAAATGGAACGAACGAGAGCCTTGCTGTGGTAACACATATTGATAATGTAAGTAAACGTGCAATTCTTGTTTATGGAGAGAGAATGCGTGCTGTCGTAAAATTACAAAAATTAAATGGTAAGATGTTTGATGGTTACATACTAAAAATCAACTGGATACCAACCCATGACGGTCAAATAGATATACTTGGTTCTGTATTGGTAGATCAAAAAACATTTGTCGGCAACACATACATAAAGCATTTAAATGGTCGTATTTTAAAACCTGAAAATAAGTCATTTGCATTTATTGAAGGACAAGGAATAAAATGTTTTATAACTCCAAAGATGGTTGAGAAGTATCATTTAAATGGAGGTGAACTTGTTACTGTTATCGCAGCATTCAATTTTAATAAAAAGCGAAATGAATGGTCATGGATGTGCGTATCAATAAAGGTACAAAACAACACGCCTGATAATTGTTGAAGCTAATGATAGATACATTAACAACCTCTGCAAAACTATTTTTACATCAAAGTCTTGAATTGCAACTTATTGATAACCAATACTCCAATTTTGGGAATGGGTAAGGATTGGGCTTTTACAGAGAGTTTACATTATTTCAGCCCTATGGTTATAATACCATTTGATTGTTTCATTCAATCCTTCTTGAAATGAAGATAACGGTGAATAGTTCAATAATCTTTTTGCTTTATCAATACATGCAAAGGAATGTGGAATGTCACCAAGTCTGTGTGCTCCATAAATAGGATTTATGTCGGAAATTGAAAAATCGTATTGAACCAGATATGATTTTATCATATCAGCTAATTTATTTATACTTGTTCTTTCTCCACCTGCGACATTGTAAACTTGGTTTATTGCTTGTGGATTTGTTGTCTTTAATGCACGCATATTCATTTGGATAACATTGTCAATATAGGTAAAGTCTCTTGTATTCGAACCATCACCGTTAATTTGTGGGGACTTGTGATTCAGATATTGCTTAATAAACAATGGAATCACAGCTGCATACATACTACTGGGGTCTTGTCGCCTGCCAAAAACATTGAAATATCGCAGCCCAATGTATTCTATTCCATAAGTTCTTGCAAATACATCTGCATATAATTCATCTACATATTTCGTCAAAGCATAAGGAGAGAGTGGTTTGCCAATTCTCTCTTCAAATTTTGGCAAATCAGAATTATCCCCATATGTCGAACTGCTCGCAGCAAAAATAAATCTTTTAACTTTATAATCTCTTGCAGCAACAAGCATGTTAAGGAAACCGCCAACATTTACGTCATTAGTGGTAATAGGATCTTCTATACTTCGAGGAATACTACCCAAAGCAGCTTCATGAAAAACAAAATCAACACCATCAACAGCTCTGATGCAAGTTTCAAAGTTTCTTATGTCACCTTTTATCAATGCGAAGCGATTAGGATATCCATCTATCAAATGTTGAATATTATACATATGTCCTGTTGAAAAATTATCAAGACACACAACCTTATAACCATTCATAAGCAGATGTTCACAAAGGTTAGAGCCAATAAATCCAGCTCCGCCAGTAACTAATATCTTGTTCATATCAAAATGTTCTCTATTTCTATGTGATTTTCTTCTAATGTTATTATTGAGAATCCTTCTTTACCATGTGCAATCTCAAATTTTGGAAAATCCGGGTGGAATGCAAAGCCTGTTGATGATGCTGAACTGTAAACAATTCCATTAACCATGTTTTCTGCATGATAATGAGTATGTCCATACAAAACCAATTTTACATTTTTGAATCGCTGAATTAACTCATTGAACTCATTGCGATTTTCCAACAGCTTCCTATTAAGCCATCCTTTTTGTTCAATTGGTGGATGATGGAGTACAATGGTAACTGGTCCACTACATTGTGGTATCTGTCTATACAATATTTCTGGTTTGAAAAAACCTCTCGACATACCAGTCACGGCAGAGTTAAGCATTATGAAAGTCCATCCACAAAGTTCAAATGCTTCACAAGTTTTATAAAATTTAGGTTTGTAGCCATGATAGAACTCATTCAAATTGTCATGATTCCCGGGACAACAAAATGTCGGAATCCCAATTTCTGCAAAAGCTTTATCGATGTATTCATAAGTCCATCGGCTGCCATCATCTGATAAATCTCCACTGACTACGATAACATCTATGTTATCCAAATCTTTAATCTTTTGGATAGTTTTAGAGAAATGGTTTAAAGTGCTCACTCCCCATATTTCACTGCCATTCTCTGTTAGATGAATATCACTTATATGGATTAACATTCATATTTGTAGAATGTGTTTTATTGCTTCGTCATTACCACATTGAAAAAAACTATCGGCATTTTTCCCTATCATATCTAGGCAAAGTTTGGCAAAGCCCTCTAAGGGTATTTCAAGAGAAGCAGAAACAATGGTCGGTATGTTTAAATCGTTTATATTATTAGTTTGTTCAACTGTCCTATATGTACAACCTGAAACAAATGAAATGGCAGGAATTCCCAAACATGCAAGCTCGCTCAATGTATTTCGTCCAGATCTTGTTATTACAAGACAAGCATCGCTATAATACCTTTCAGCAGAAATGATTTCTTCGTGAAACTTTACGTTGTCAAAGTTGTTATTTTCACTTAGCATTTTGAAAATGTTGTGGCTTGAGCAAATTATGTGCATGGTATATTCTGGCAAAAGCGCTGCAACTTTCTTTGCGAGTTCTCCTATTCTCAACGTGGAATCTTCGAATTGTTGTTCTACATTCACTGTTCCTCCCCCCAACACACAATAAATGTTATTTGTCGGAACATTTTTTACCGCAATAATTTCCCGACGAATAATAGTATTAATGGAAATGAAATTCTTATATCTATTATCTTGCTTCACCCGTCTTAAACCATGAACGATTGACAAATCACTTAAAGAGTACAGTGCATTGAAAAAATCCATTGCTTCTTTATCGTTATTGGGATTATCCACATCTGCAGGATTAAATAATGCCACAATCTTTACATTTGTATGAGAGATTTTGATTGACTGTAAAATTAGCGGTTCACCGTCAACGACAATCAGATCAGGCATGAAATCCTTGATAGTATTGTGGATATATGCGCCCATCTTGTTTGTTGGCAATAAGCCAATGGAGCAGTAATCCATCGGAGTAGCTTCTTTTAAATCCATGTAACCATGAGATTCCAAGTATTTGTTACCTTGAAGATAACTGATGAATTTTATATCACAATCATAGTTATCTCTTAATGTTTCTAACATAGAGACACCTGCAACAACTCTTCCAAGTCCAGGAAAACCACGAAATATGCCTAAAATTTTTTTCATTATTCCAACGATAGCATCTTATATATTTCAGTTATCGAGTATCTTCTTATCTGCAATGAATCTGCAATAAGTGAAGTTCCACCTTGAGTTACGGAAAAAGCATACTTATAATATTTGCTGACACAACTCTTGATGAAAGCATTATAAGCACCATAAGGATAAGCATAAGTCACAACCTCACCCCACTCTTTAACGAGGAAATCATGTGATTGCCTTAGTTCGTAATCCATTTCTTCATCTGTAAGTTTCAGAAGATTGAAATGGGAAACTCCATGTGATGCAATTTCCCAACCATATCGATGAAGATTTTGCAATTCCTCCATATTGAGATGCTGCCTTAACACTGCATCTTTATTGTTCCATTTGTTGTCTTTGCCAATAAGATTTGTGCATATAAAAACTGTTGCCGTAAAACCATACTGGCTAAGAATCGGTAAAGCATAATCGTTCAAACCTTTGTATCCATCATCAAATGTACATACAATCCATGACTTTCTTTCTTCTGTATCCTTTGCCAAATAATCTTTCATTGAACACAACCCGTAACCAGACTGATAGATTCGTTTCACAAATTTTTGAAAGGCGGAAATAGGTGTGGTAATACTATCGTACAAATTACCTTGAACATCATGTAGTCCTACTGCAATAATGTGTTCGACAGCTTTCTTTATTCCACAGTCAAACAGATTATCCCATTTTTTGATTATTTCCTGTTTATTACAATTCTGCTGAAGTATTTTAAAAGCATTTGAATAGATTTCTTCTTTGTGATCCAAACGTATAAGTTTTTTCAGTGACATTGCCATTGAAACAGGCTCCCATTCATTAAAGAATAATTCCGGATATTCTGGCGACAAAATTTCTGCTATATATCCAGTATTTGTACTTATAAAAGCACAACCGTTTTGCAACGCTTCTGATATTGAATTTGGATGCCCTTCACAAACTGAACATTGGACATAAAAATCCCATTCTTTCATCATGGATTTCAAATTCGCCCGTGATGTATTGTTATGAAACTCGACATTGTTTTGCAAGCATAGCCTATCAATGATACGCTGATATTCCAATTTCAAATTATCGTCAATATCACCCACTAGCACCAACTTAATTGGTAATTCTGATATTTTCTTGAATTCTGAAACTAAACATAGAAGATTGGCAATTCCTTTTTTCTCATTCAAATGCGAAGCAGCACAGCCAATAACAACAGATGAAGGAAGGTTCGGGAAGAACACATCTGCGCATTCGCTATCTAACAGATTGGGAATAATGACAATTTTGTTATAGGTAGAGCTGTTTGCTAACAGAACATTTCGTTCCATTTCATTTGACAAACATATAATTTTATCCGCATAATCTGATGCTTCATAAAGCAACCAACTGTCTTCTACTGACCATTTTGCCAAATTGACATCACTTCCTCTTAAACAAAGTATGTATTTTGCTTTTATCTGTTTCGCTAATAATGACGCATAGTAACCATTAAACTTTCCACCAAAACCTATCACAATATCAATGTCTTGATATTTCTCTGCATCTACTTTAAGTTTGTATTCCGTTTGAATAGATTTTCCTAATTGTGGAAATATTCCACCTGATACAGTAAGAATAGGAGTTGTATAGGAGTGGTTTATTTCCACAACATTGTCTTTTGATAAGATATCAACTAGTCTAGTACATGATAAAGATAAACCTCCACCATCCAAACCTATTTCTGTTGTAACTATCAGTATCTTCATTGTCTTTCTATTAAATAAAGAGTTTTACTTCTTCTGTTAGTTGGGTATTTGTATGTTTCCCAAGAACAGATTTTACAGTTAGGAAAAAGCTCTTTTACATCATTGCCACTCAACCTTATATGTTCAGGAAATTCATCATCTTTTTTTGTGTATGAAGAATCAATCACTTCTATTATACAATACTTTGGATTGCCAGCACAAACATAATACTTTCGCATCAAGTCTAAGTATTCTTGTTTTGTCTTAGTCATATCAGTGTACGCACAATTTACAAGAATCAAAATGTCCGTTGCATATTGCTTGTTGCTAGGATAATTCTCATTTTGGACAATTTCATTCCTGCCGAACATTTCTACAATCCGTCTTTGCGCAATATAACAAATCCGTTTGTCTTTCTCAAAAGAAGTTATATGCTCATAGCCAAGGTAACACAAAATTGTTGTTATGTCACCAAGACCGCATCCTATCTCCAAGACCTTACTACTTTTGTCCAAAGATTGCAATATGGAATAAACTACTTCCCAGTATTTAGGAAATGTCTTTTCGATATATTGATTGCTCCATGGAGCAAGTTCAAGGTCTTTTTTGTGTGACAAGTTGTATTGTCTTAGCAATGATTGAAGTCGTTCCATAATCTTTCAAATTGGTCAAAAACAAATTCTTTTCCTTTTTCCAGACAAAGCTGCTCATTTGCTCCTTTCATCATACAGCATTGTAACATAAAGTTGGGAAGTATCCTAATCTCTCCATAATTTCTGCAAGTTTTTATGTCATGGCTGAAACATGGAGAATCAATATATAAAACAGAAGTTTGATGACTACCATTCCTTATCGTCCATCTTAAAGCTCCTGTACCTTTGTTGACAAACTCCACAGCATATTTTTCAAATATTGGCAGAATTCCTTTTATGAATTGGTCGCTACCTTTCAAACCTATTTGTGGCAAAAGTTTCAAAGGCAATTCATTCTCCAAAGCAAACATTACCATTCGTTCTATAGCGTCATTATTCGCCGATTGAATCACTGTGTTTAGGCCTATTTTTATACCAGCGGATTTCACAACCTTTATTCTGTCAAGAATCGTGTTGAGTTTTCCGGTTCCTGTACTTTTTGCAAAACTATTGTCTGAAACAAAAGGAAATTGAATGTTGAACTTTAATCGAGTTTTTGACAAACACACAATTTGTTCATCGGTTATCAATGACAAGTTTGTTGCACAGCTAATGTCACAAGACATATGATTATTGGCATAAACAATCATGTCAACAATTTCTTTATGTAAAAAAGGCTCACCACCACTAAAATTTATTTCCGACAATTCCTGACCGTCCAAATAATTGATAAGCTGTTTGAAAGACTCCACAGACATCATTCCAACCCGATTGTCTTTCTCTTGCCCTTCATTATGACAGAATGGGCAACGATAGTTGCAACGGTTGGTAACTAAAACCCTAAGTTTGTCCCACTTTATAGATTTCATGCTAAACCAGTATTATCCTTGTATTATAGTACTCTTCCAGTAGCTCTTTTTTTTCGCCCAACAAATCTACACCATCTGCATTATACATTTCCTTTGGCATTATCATTACATCATTCCGATTTGGTTGAAACTGCTCTTTAACGTCTTGATGGTTAAGCAAACCGGCAACAGAAACAGAACCGCCATAAAGATTGTTTTTGATGAGATTTGTCTTCACATTATCATAGTCTATGAACGCTTTGGTGAAATACTCGTATCCTGAAAGAGGACAGATCAAATTTACAAAAGTTCCTTTTGGCAATTCCCGTATTATTTTCTTTTGTGTTTTTATTCTCTCATCAGCATCTATAAAATATTCATTATTACCGCCCCTAAAAACATCTTTGAGTATAGGTACAGTAAATACGACATCTGGATAATTTGCCTTAACCCAGCTGATACATTTCTCGTAGTTTTCAATGCAAGCTCTTGACAACTCTTTCAAACGAGGTTGTGAAGTCGAAGTGTGTTCCATCCTCCTTACCAAAATTTGACGTACCCGTTTGTTTACGCCAAGTTCATAGAGCAAATCCAAATCTTTCTTCACATCGTCAAGATTACCTGTAAACATAAGCGTACACTTGTTCAGTGGAGCATGCTTCAACAGGAACATAGTCCGTGCTCGTTCTGAACGTGGAATAATCTTCTCACGCTGTCCTTGCATAGTGATTAACGATAAATCAATGCCAAAGTTCGGGATAGAATTCAAAAAATCAATTTTGTCCTCCCTTATGTATGCACCTGTTGTTACAGTCGTGATTTTCTTCGTCGGGAAATGTTCAGATGCTAACTTTATAAATTCATAAATCTGAGGATGCAGGTATGGGTCTGTATGTGGGGCGACCAGTACCCCAGCACCAAGTCGAACATAGTTGACTTCAGGGTTAACATATTCAAATCCTCTCAACAAATCTTCTCTGTCAACAGGTGGTATCTTTGGGTAATGACCAAGATAGGTATCTGTATGCACTTTGCAAAATACACAGCCGATTCCACAATATTGACTTAATATGGGAATGTTGCCAAAAGTGGCTATTTCCATGCGGAAAGCATCAAATTGTTCTTTATTCAGTTTCATAAGTCCACTTTTCTACATACATAAAGGTCTTCTTGACTGTTTAATCCCATTGTATTAAACCGACCAAAGATGTTACAAACTTCGGCTTGAAATCCTACACTCATTAACAGTTCCTTGTAGTCCTCATTGTTATATATCCTTTCATGATAGCCATAGCCATAAGTTTTTTTTGTCTTCCCTTGTCTTGATATCGGGATATTCTACTGTCTTTGCAATTTTGGTGATGGAAACCTGCACTATTGCCGTCCCGCTATATTTTAATATCCTATATATTTCATTCAAAGCGACGGAAGCATTCTTAATATCACAAATAACGTGGTTACATATAACATAATCGAATTCCAAACCTGAGAAGTCAGTACGGCAAATGTCAACATACCTCACATTCCCAGCAAATTCTTGATTTTGCAAAAAAGCATACCCTGCTATATATTTATTTGATGTTGCCTCCAACCATCTTTGAAGATTTTTTCCGGAGCAATGTGTAATATGCTAATATCTATTTTGAGATTTAACCGCTCCATATAATTCAAGAAAGCATACACTAGCCATTCCTTATCTGTTGAAGCACAGATAGGACAACGAGCAGATCTTCGTCCTGCACCTATAACCTGAAGGTTCTTAAGGACAGGAAATCTATCCGCTCCAATTAACATCAATGGTCCATGACTACCGCAAAATGGGCATTCAAAATAATCCGAGTTCATACTAAGCAAATGTGTTGTAATCTTGACTATCGTTGCATCTTTCACACAGACCGACACGTTTGTTTTCGAGGAGTGAAAATCTTATACTATCTAACAGTGGACTATTCCAACAGTCAAGAATATTATTGGTCATTATGTTTCCAAAGTTAGTGTCATACATAAAATCATCACAGCACAAAAGAACATCGCCGTTGTAAGCAATGGTAAGCTTACGAAATGGGTAATTACAGAAGCCAAAATTCTCTTTCTTGAAAGATTGCGGTATATTTCCTGCATAGTTGGGTAGAGATTCATTCAATCGTCTGCGCTTGAAACTAACTTTGGGGTTATTGCCATACGCAGCATAAATCGGTTCAAGATTGGGTGATAATCTTTGAGGATATTTGTCTCTGTCGCCCCTGTAGTCATTGATGTTTATATTATCCAAGCCCAACCTGAAGAGCCTATCGACAAATTCCACAGTCAGCAATCTTCCATTAGTTGTTATATCCAAAAACAGACGTTGAGATTTAGATTTGGCATATTTAATCATGTCACAAAGACGGTTATCCAACAAAGGTTCATTAGATAGCATCAGTGCTACACGGCCATTATAGTTCATTCTATACAGCTGTTCTATGATTGTTGTGTAGCAATCCCATTCCATAACACCCAAAGTTTTTTTGTTGAACGCATGGGGACAAAAAGGGCAATGATTATTACAATCCGTTCTTGTTTCGATCAATACTTGACTAAACATCGGAAAGTGTCCATGTTCTTCATGGAATTTTCTTAAAAAGTCAATGTCTAAGCTATGTCCTTCAGAGTGTCTGACTGAGGTGTTGTTTATCTGTTGAATCATAACAAGTCTTTTAGTTCTATTATTTCTATGTCGGTAAAATTCTCCATCTTATTAAAGATTTTGTGATTAACCATTTTTATAACCAAGTCATAACTTGTTGTCAGTTCGTCTTTGGAAATCATATGAATGCCGAAATCTCTCCTTACCTTTTTTCTGTCAACTATCGGGTCAAAACAATCAACAACAGGAAAGTTATTCTTTAATATCTCATATACATTTACAACCTTACTGTTTCGACAATCAGGTGTATTGGCTTTATAGGAAAGGCCAAGCAATAAAATCCGTTCCACATTCAACTTGTTGGCCAAATCTTGTATCCGACCAGCAATCTTTTGAGGTTCTGTCTCATTTATGCTGCGAGCTTTCTTCACCAGTTCCAAAGATAGCCCCTTCTCCTTTGCCCGCTGTAGGAGATAATAAGTATCAACACCTATACAATGTCCTCCAACAAGTCCGGGATTGACATTGGAAAAATTCCATTTGCTTGAGGCACATTCCGTAACTTCCGCAATGTTTATTTTCTCTGACCTGCAATAATCAGCATATTCATTAGCCAGTGCAATAAGAACATCCCGTTGAACATTCTCATACATTTTTGCCGCTTCTGCCACTTTTATACTTGATGCCTCTATAATAGGGGCATCTATGACCGCTGAATAAATCTTACACATAAGGTGGAGAGAGTTTATATTTGAAGCAGAAATAATTTTAGGAGTAGAAACAATCCGATGGCTTTTGTCACCCACATTAATCCTTTCGGGAGAGTATCCGACAAAAAAGTCGGCATTGACTTTAAGAGAAGAATACTTTTCAAGTATTGGAATGCATATATCTTCTGTCGCTCCGGGAAAGACAGTTGATTCAAAGATGACCAAATCGTTATTTTTCAATATTTTGCCAACTGATGTACAGACATCTTTTAATGGCATTAAATCAGGAAGTTTATGCTCATCAATTCCTGTGGGAACGCAAACTATGAACACATTGCAGTTTTTTAAGTCGGCATATTCTGATGTAAATGTACTCCTCCATAATGCCATTATTATATTGCGCCGCTTTTCACATTCTCGATAGTCTATTCCTTCTTTTAGCTGATTTACACGAGCATTGTCTTTATCCAATCCCACGCAAGTGAAGTGCTTGGAAAGAATACAAAATAAGGGTAATCCAATGTACCCTAATCCTATGACAGCTATATTGATTTTATTTTCCATTTTTCTGTTCAATGCATCTTTACGAGATAATTCAAATTATAGAATTCTGTTACGTTTAATAGTTGGACTTCTAACACCAGACAAAAGAAAGCGTGGGAACTGCAGACCACGTCTTTGTGTACAGGTGCTAGGAAACCTTTGTGAACAGATGTGGGAATAACAGCCCCACGCATATGCGTGGAGACCATCACACCTTCCCCTGTTCAACGTGATTGAAGTTTCCTAGGCTTTGTACACGCAGGAAGAAGACATAACGTCTCTTATTATCAATATGTCTTGGAGAGGGTCGTCTCTATCCAATTACAAAAGTAATAAAAATCTTCGGTAATCTCTTATAGATAAGTGATTTTCTTTGGATATAGACTAATTTCGGCCTGCATTTATATCCAATTAAGAAAAACGGATAATTTTTGTTATCTCATAAAATTGTTGTACCTTCGTATAAACAAAAATAAAAGCTGGGGATGTTGTTCGGGGACGAAAGAAAAGCGCAGGCGTTCATGTCGTGGGTAAAATATTTTCTCTTGAAATATTATTGGATGGATATGCTCGATAGAAAAACAGATCAATTCTCTTGCCAACACACATTTCAGCACTGTTGTTGAACGATATGAATTTGATAAGACCTTGAGGAAAATTGTCTTCGATGCCATCGGAATACAGGAAATAGGGCTATAGACACGAATAATAAATGTGATTTCATGACAATACGGCAGCGAATTATGGTATATAGATAAGCCACTTTTCCATCTTTTCATGCTCACCTGTACATAGAATCTACATTGACGTAATGTTGTCGCACTAATATCTTGCTGATTGGATAAATTCAGTACATTTCATAAAAGCTCCCAGCGTCGTAAAGCCCGAAGATTGCTATGTTTAGGCATTATTCATAATAAATGTTATATCTGTGAAGCGAGAGAAAATTTACCCAATGCCATGTGGTAGGAGAAAACTATGACAAGGATAAAGAGTCTTTTTCAAATGCAACAACAAATAGACGGATAACGCGCTAAGATTAAATTCTTGGTGCGTTTTTTATTTTTCAGACTTCCTAAAAACTTTCAACGTTTAATATCATTATTCCTCAATTTGAAGAAAGTCATCCAAAGCGATAAAACGCACATCACAACCCTTCAGAACCTAATCAGTGAGAATTAACATAAAGCGTCCGAAAGTGATAAAACGCGCTTGAAGAAGTCTAAAAGCCTGATTAGTGAGATAGGATAAAAATTCAAGTTTTATGATAATAAAATGTTTAAGTAAATTATTCTCTGATGAAGTACAGTATTCAGGGAACCGTCAGGATTGTGTTTCTCCAGATGTAAACGTAAACAAAGAAAACACGATAATTGTGCCGGACAAATTCAAGGAGGATATCGAAGCCCTTGAAAACTACATTGGCAGGAAACTTGAAAGTGGACTCTGCATTAAGGTTGACTTGTCCGAGCTTCTTACTGTAATACCGAGGAATAGGAAAAGGACTGATGCTTATAAGACATTGGTAAAGTTCCTTAAGGACGAGTTCGGGATAGACCTGATTATCAACTCAAAAAAGCAGAAAGGAGATATTTATGAAAAATGAAGATGTAAGAAACGGCGTAAGAACCTGTAAACACTTTGCCACATCAACAAAACTTTTCGAAAACGGTTTATTGGTGGAAAAGGAATTTATAGGCCATGAAGATGGGAACAGGTTAACAAGGCTTGGTTTCTTTAATCACGAAAGCAAGAATAATAGTTCAATTGAGTGCCCAACCCCTTAACTATGGATATGCAAAATGACAAATAATAATGAATTACAAACAGACAAAAAAATAAAAATCCAAGAATAATATGATGAAAATAAAAAGACAGAACGATAATAAAGCAAGAGTCATAATGAGCTATGGTGACATAAGAGAAGTAAAGTACAAGTCGGAGTTGCTGGACCGGATAAGGGAGGACCTCATTGCTATTGAGAACGAATCGTCGGACTGTGACCAAGAATCTTTCACCGAGGATGACGTATGGTCGCTTTATGAGTTCCTTTTAATGAGGCACAAGGACGACTGGGTGGTGATTGACGATATGAAGGATGACGACGAAGAAGTGGACTCAGACACAGAGGATTCCTATTATGAAGAAGAGTATTTTTATGAGGAGGAACATACTGTCAATGATGAATATGAAGATAAAACTGACTTATGAATATGAAGAAGCTGTTCAATATAAGTCCACTTTCTATTGGCGATGTATTTACGGTTGGCTTGAAAACCGGACTCTGCATTGGAACGACCTTGCAGGAAATACTTGGAATATGTCCGCGTGAGAAAGTCGTAGTGATGCTTACAAAGGGCTTACAGAATATTTGAAAAGAAGCTACTGAATAAATTTAAGAATCAAATAATAAAGACAAGATGAAGAAAATCTTTTTAGTGGCAAAGGTTCACGAGATGGAACCGGCCACAATCATGAGTGTACAACAGGAAATCCAGAACGACTTTGACAGTATAACAGGTGAGCGCAGGGTGGTTTTCTCCGCTTGCAATCCGTCTGACAATGAATTCGAGTTTACATTCAACCGCACATCCTTGCAGAACTTGGTTGAGGAGGGTGAAATAAACTCCGCCGATGCCGATACCATAACAGGCACAGGGTTAAATGGTTTCAGAATGCCGGAGCCATATCCAAAAGCACCGTTCGGAAGTTATTTCAATACCTTCATCGGCATAGATGATTTTGTTGAAAGCTACAAGAAGTCTGCAAGGAAGTTGGGTGCAAGCCGCATGAAGGACATCAAACTGGAGATAACCCCCGAGTATGTAAAGTTAAGGTTGGTATATTAACAAAATGTAAAAATGTAGTAAAAAGAACAATGTGCCGTCAGGAGATATAATCCTGGCGGTTTTTTATCTTTGTCTTTCTTGAAAAATTACAAGCTATTTTATGATAACAATGTCGTTTTATTGCGCAAAATGACATAAAGGGGAATTATAAAGCCCTCAAAATCTTACTTGTGATGAAAAATTACAATAAAATTTTAAAACAATAAAAATGGCTAAAATTACAATTATCCAGAGGATTAATTTCACGAAGTCAAACATGGCTTATGTGCCGATTGAGAAAGTAATTGAAATCATGCGGAAGGGAGATTTCACCCTGCATGACAACCAGTACGGAGATTACACTTTAAGACAGGCAGTGGAGTACATCAGGAGTTTGAATACCCATGCCGAGCAGCAGCAATGGAAAGCAAGACTGTTACCTGCCGTAGCGTATAACGGTATGTTCTTGGAGGTTAACAACAAAGGACTTACCTGTTATTCAAACATCACTGCTATGGACTTTGATGATATTCACAGCTATGACGAGATGGAACATTTACGGAAAAGGCTGGTAATAACTCCCTGCGTATATTCCGTCTTCGTTACACCGAGCGGAAGGAGACTGAAAGCATTGGTTCTCCATGACAATACCAATCCGAACAATCACAGAGACTTGTATGAACAGCTATTGGCCAAATTCAATATTTCAAACCCTGACACGAGTTGTAGAGACCTGGCAAGGAGAAACTACCTTAGCTATGACCCGAACATATGGACTAATCCTAATCCCGTGCCTTACCATTACGTGCCGACCGTTAAACCCATTATTCAACAAGCACAACCTCAGAATCATTACGCCCAAACAGGAAAGACAATATCTGACAGGAGCATAATAAGCATAATGAACTCTGTCTGGAAAAGAAACCATCCCGAATATTGGCAGGAAGGACACAGGGCTTGCAGTATATTCAAGTTGGCCTGTTGGTTGTGCAAGTGGGGAGTTGACGAGGACTTGGCATTGGAGTATTTTATTAAAGGATGGGAAAGTGATACCATGACAGAAGATGAAATATCAGGTCATGTAACTAATGCCTATAAAACAGAGAAAGACAACTTCGGTACTGTTGATTTTACGTTTTACAAATAACATGACAAAAAACATTGCAGAAGATGAAGTTCAAAGTAAGCCGAAGGCAGGTATGTCATGTAATGGTAAAAAACAATAGGATAACCAACTCATGCGGCGTTGGCCTACATCTTACGAAAGAGAAAAGAAGTGCAGGATTTTTTCCATAAATTAGGGGTGATACTTATATATGCAGGATATTTGGAGATAAAAGGTTGCATACTGTTAACCATGAAGTGACTAAGGTGCAGCTTTTTTTAATGAAATACAGGTTGATACTTAAATACAATGAAATCCAATGGTAAAACAGTTGCATCCTGTTAACTTTGATATAACCAATATGCAGCTTTTTATGGATGGAACAAATATAAACACCGAGGCAAAATACAAACCACAACATCTTTCTTCTTTCGTTTGAAGTAGGCTTGCGCCACATGAGCAAATGAATAATAAAAGTAACTTATAATGATTATAACTTAAGGATAAGTAAAAATTAGAAAAACAAAAATTACTTTGAAGAATAATAAAAGAACAGGAGGAAAACAATGAGCGTAAATATGACACCAAGATATATGCCCAAAGGTTGCAGGTACATGAGTGAAGACCAAACACTTCTTCCTTACTTGCAACAATTCAATAAGTTCATACTAAACAAGACCGTTACAGGATGTGGAGGAACTTCGCTGTTCTTAAATTCAAGTATCGACGTAGTAATAATATCCCCACGCTTGCAGGCGCTGAAGGACAAACACGAACAACATCCCGACACTTTTCTCTTCCACTCTTCCTATACCAACAACGGGAAAAGAGCAGATGACATAAAGAGACTGATGTCGGAGTTGAACAATTACATAAGCTTTTGCGGAAGTACACCGTTCACAAATAAGAAATACGCAAAGGTACTCGTAACACTTGATTCATGCGACAAGGTGATTGACGTGCTGAAAAAGAATGCTGCTATCAATAAATTCCTTTTCGTGGTTGACGAGTTCCAGTGCCTCATGGGTGACGCCACTTTCAAGGGTACGACAGACATGAACTTCCTCATCCGGCTTGACAACGAGGCTAAAAATATCTGCTACCTCTCAGCGACACCCATACAAGACATGTTCCTTGACTTTGTTCCACAATTTAAGGGCCTTCCGTACATAAAGCTCGAATGGGATAAAAGCGTGCTTGAAGAACCAAACGTAAGGGAGATACAAATGAAGAAGGACGAGAGCGCGGAGAAAATCTGTAGTAATATAATTCGTGACTTTAGGGCTAACGGTTATTTTGCAAGGAAAGTGGTAGACGGACAAGTGGTTTATTCAACCGAGGCCTGCATATTCCTTAATGAAGTAAGGTCAATAATAAACATAATCGTGAAGAACAACCTTAAGCCCGACGAGGTTACGATATTGTGCTCCGAAGGGAAAGTATCAGGACTGCCAAAGGGCTTCAAGGCCGGAGGACTATGTACGAACAAGAACAATCCCATAAACAAGACATTCACGTTCTGCACCAAGGCGTCATTCGAGGGAGTCGACTTTTACTCTACAAACGCCATGACCTACATATTCATAAATGCCGGGAAGGAGTGGCAGACCTTGGACATAATGCTCGACATACCGCAGATACTCGGTAGGCAAAGGCTCGACATAAACCCTTTCCGACACGATGCGGTCATATATTACAAGACAAAACCGAACTGCCTTTCGGAACAAGAATTCAGGTTGCAACAAACGGCGATGGAACTTGAAACAGAACAATTCATCAACGGCTTCAACAACGCTCCTGACTCGATGAAGGAAAGACTGATAAAATTAGTCCGTGACAGGGCAGACGACAAGAAGTTCATTGACGATTATGTCGACGTGTTGCAGGTAAACGGAAGGCAGACACTCGGGATAAACACTCTCGTACAGATGGCGATGTGGAACAAATGGCACCAGCGCAGCCACTATTACAACAATTCATGCCAGCTGACGACAAGCATACAGTCCGCCATAACGAAGAACGTAAAGCAGAATGAAGTAAAGAACTTTGAACAACAATACTACTCTGCAAGCGACAAGGACAGGCTAAAAGTATATTCCGACTTCCGTAACACGTGTTCCAGCCATTACGCAATCATCCTGCAAAACCCGTTCATCGACATACATTATCACGATTGGTATGACAAATTGGGCTACGATGAACTTGCCCGACTTAATTTCGATGAACAGAAAGTTGAACAGGAATATGACTATCACTGCAATCACGGGCCGATAATACAGAAGTGCAGGGAAACGTTCACGGTCGGAAACTTCTACACGAAGCCCGAGGTAAAGAACATCCTTCAGCAAATATATGACGGTCTTGGTCTTGTCGGGAAGAAGGCAAAGGCGACCGAGCTTGAAAAGTACATGAATGTAAAGGAACGTATGATTACCGATGACGAAGGCAACAGGAAGGAAGGTTACGAAATACTGCCGTAATTTAACCGTGTTGTAAAAGGCCGTAAACCGCCATGTAAAAGACCACATATTGCCCTCCGTTTGACCGCCTTTCACCGTACAATATGCCGTATATTGCAAAATTAGGGGTGTAAATTGCTAATTTATATAATTTAGATGTTGTTCAATGGAGGTAAAATACTGTGTAACAATGTATTAAGTCGGGAAGTAAAGACAGATAACATTGACACTTGACATCTGATTTACACCCCTCCTAATGACAGTTCACACCCCATGTTAGACAAGTCTACACCCACAAAAAGAACATGAAAAAGCCACCCCGAAGGGTGGCAAATTATTTTTTTCGCCAATCAGTTTAGGCTGTTTCCGTACTTTTTCAAGGCGTTTCTTACATCGTCTTTTTCCATGCCCAGTATCTTGGCAATCGTCCCATAACCTATGATATTTCCTTTATCATCAGTTTTGCCATGTTGGTTGTACCAGTATTCCAACTCTTCATCAGTAAGGCTGCGTTTGGGCTTTATTACGGAATGCAAACCTTGTGTAAGTTCCTCCAACCGTTGTTCCTTGTCAGGGCTGCTCTTGTAGAGGAAACGCTCCATGCAGTAATTGGCTATGTAAACCGCCAAGTCACATATCTGCCTCCTCTTTTTCCATTCTTTAGGACCAGGACAACCGGTCATCATGTGCATTACCATGGCACAGCGGAAAGCCATGCATGCAATTCGTGGCGAGATTCCTTTCCTTGCTTTGTCATTGCTATGGAACATCGTATCAAGCCATTGTTTAAGTACGCTATTAACATACGATAGGTCTATTGTTGTTTCCTGGGCAGGGATGTCCATACCATTCTCGTCAGTTTGGTAACAGTATTTTTTGCGCCATTCATCTATCTGGTCCTGCATGGCAGACAGTCTTTTCAATCCTATTTTCTTGAAATCGGGCATTTGGTCTCCAAGTTCCGGTATTACGGCGAAACAAACCCTTGAAGCGGTACCGTCCTCATATTCATCTTCTTTGAAGAAACGGTCAATTGCTTTGGTTGTCCCTGTGAAAGTGTAATTTAGATAAACAGGAAATGAACCGCGTGCATATGGTTTGGTTATCATGTTGTCCTGTGTTATATTTTCGTTAGAGAAAGCCTTTCGTAACAGTTCCGTGGCAAATCCGCCTTTCTTTTTTACGGCATCAATCTCGGGTTCCATAACGTATATGTGTACGCCCTTGTTGAAAGCCAATATCATCTGGAACCTGGTCCTTGAAACTTCTGTACCGGTTATTTGTATGATATTGTCAGGATTTTCAGATTGTAATTTCAATGAATCACTCTTTATTATGCGTTCGAACAACAATTTGAACATATCTTTGAAACGTCCCTTGCCTGAACTCTGCGCACCTTCTATTACTACCTGTAAACTCGGTGACTGTTTATTGCCGTCAAGGTATACAGCTCTGACTGTTGGAAAGGCCAGTGCTCCGTACATGGCTAACAAATGCATAAGCATTGCCGACCTGAAATCTTCTGGACAACAATTAAGTATGGTGTCAAGATGAGGGATAGTTGAATATTCCGGCATTGGATATTTCGAGTTGAACTTATCCTGCCATTCACGTAAGGAAATTTGAATGGTTGGGGCAGCTATCCTCCTGTTTATACACTTATATTCTTGGTCAATTTTCTTTTTTGCGCGATATGATTCCAAGTTTTGTTGGTTTTTTTCTTCATTCTTCTTTATGTCCAACCATGCCTTATGGTCGTCAACTTCCATCTTGTTTTTAGTTTTCTTGTCTTCAAGCTCGTTTTTCTTCTTGTAGCTCACAATGACGGGAATTAGGGCTGTTGCCAAGCAAAACACACCCGTAGTCACAGCAACACATATAGAAGTGCTGTTCTTGTTACCTACATTGTTAGTGTTCGGTACACCACTGTTCCCATTGCAACCGTCATTTGGCTGCTGCATGAAATTTCCTTGCTTATTATTTCCTTTCATATTACTTATTTATTTTAATTTTATTGTTCTTCATCTCAGCCTTTGCAATTACTTTTTTGACACTCACAAGATATTTGTTTACGCTTGCAAGCGACACATTGTACACTTTGGCTATTTCCGCCCTAGTGATACCTCTTTGGACCATACCCCTCCACTCCTTTACCATCTGTTTGGTGATTTTCACCCTTGGCTTACGTGTGGCTTTTAATGCTGTATCAACTTTAACAGTGTCAACATTAGTGGTCACATCGTATTCCATTGTCACACCTTTCTTTCGGTGTTCCTTGATTTTGTACCAAGCATAACCGAACAATACGGCTCCGATGGCTGCGCTTATAAGACTGTTTTTATATTTCATACTTTTCTGTTTTTTCCGCAAAAGTATGCTTCCCAACAAATTTACGCAATAAAACCTCATAGGGGATTGGCACTGTAATTTTGCAGGTTATGATACAAATACGCTATATACTGGCACAATGCAATGATTTTTACAAATACAGGTAATAGGGGATTTTATTATATTCCCTAAAACAAAAAAAGCGATACCCATAAAAGTATCGCTTGAATAAAAAAGTCTTTCGAGAAGCAACAGACTATGCCTTCTCTTCGGTTTCTTGTGGAGCGTGTTTGTTTATAGCCTCTTTAATCTGTTCTTCAAACCCCTTTGGTAATTTATCTGACGACGCATTGTCGCCGTTTGTTTGTCCTTGGGTATTCTGTTCTACGGATTCTTTGCTGTTTTTCTTTTTCCTAGACTTTAACTTTTCGGGATGAATGGCGATTTCCTTACCGTCAATGTCTTTTACCTTGAAAAATTTACAGATGACCGCCTTGTTGAAGTTTGTCATTTCCACTCCCATCGTCTTGAACAAAACATATAATGTTGAATAGTTCGGTGTGTGTGACTTGGCTACGTCCAACCATAGGATTTTGCCTTCTGTGACATTTATCGTTGAATCGAATATGGACATGAATGTACTTCGCGTATCCTCATCAGAAGACATCTTACCGTTTTTAACAACAACATCAAATACGGCTCTAATTTGTTCAGGCGTTAACTTTATCGTAAGCGCTTCCTGCAACGTAAAGTCCTCATTCAATTTTATATGTTTCTTTTCACAAACTGCATCCGTAATTTTATAAAGACCTTTCATATACTCCCTGTATGCGCTTTTCCGTTTATTTATCACTTCTGGCTTTTGTATTTCACGTATAGTGTCCAAGATAGTAAAATTATGCTTTTCCATTTCTTCTTTAACGAAATCATAACCATGGATCCCTTCTCTTGAATATTTACACAAGGCCTGATCCAATGCCGCTTCAATGTCTAATCTACTTTTCATTGGACGATCAAATAAGCAGAATGGATAAATGTAAACCCAGCATCGATGTAAAAGACCGACAATATATATAAGATCAGATGTATTTGATAATCTTGATAAATACCGCTCGAATGTGGTCAAGTCCGGAAATTTCAGGCTCAAATCAACGATGGCGCACCTTAATGAAAAGCACAAATCTTCAAGCCTCATAACATATTGCTCTTCTTTTGACTCCTCATTTTGCTTTTTTACTGCATTGTTCAGCTTTTCTAGTTCCGAAGCAAAATCCGATTTATTTACTGAAAACTGTTTCATCGCATAATAAATTTTTACTCAACCACAAATTTATTCATTATATCTGATAACCAAAATTTTTTCAGATAAAATATTTATGAACGAAAAATCCCGCCTACCAATAAAGGCAAACGGGATGTTATTTTTTATCCTCTGAACACATATTTTACGACCTTTGCGTTGGCCTTGTTCTCGTTAACGAAGTCGCGCTCTATGTAAATGTCTGTCACCCTCATCGATTCATCTACGTGGTTGAGGGCTGCATGGACTGTGTACTTATCAATTCCCACTTTGTTCAAGGCTATTGTCGCCCATGAATGCCGGGCAGCGTAATATTCCAAGTCGTCTATACCGAGTTGTGAGCCGATTTCCTTCAGGCCGTAATTGATTGCCTTGTTGAATGCCTTGTGGTCGGCGTAGTAATGGTGGAAGTTGAAAAGTCTCTGACCGGTCTTGTCCTTGTATTTTTCCATCAGGGGTAAGATTAGCTTGGGAACGACAACTTCCATCCTTGCATTATCCAGGCGGCGGTCTTTTGTCTTGGTACGGTTGTATATTATCCTGCCATCCTTAAATTCGGTGGCGTTGTACAGGTCTACTGAGTTCATGCCCATAAGACAGAATGACATGATGAAACAATCCTTGGCCAAATCGTAACGGCAGGTGCTTTTATAACCTTTTACCTTATTCATATATGGCAGTTCCCAAATAGCTTTTATCGTGTTTCTGTCCAATGCCCGTTTCCTTGTGGCGTCCTGTCTTGGTATCCTGAAATGGTCAAAAGGTGAATGAGGTATAAGCATCAGGTTGTCTTCTGTATTGTTGTATTTTCTTTGGGCTTCCTTAAACAGATGTCTTATGCAACCAAGATATAATGAGACCGTCCTGTTAGAAGGAATACGCTTACCGGCTATTGACAGTTTGTGATTTCTTTCGTCTCTTCGCTTCTTTAGATATTCGGTGTATTTGTTAAGAAATGATACCTTGATTTCAGAGACATCTAAATTGTCCTTGCCAATGAAAGAGATGACCGACCTTATTGTCGTCTCGTAAGTATCTGTTCTTTTCATCGGTGCGTGAACTATCCATTCACGTGAGAAACTGATGAAATCAATCGGCTTTTCTTTTTGTTCTTCAAACTTCAACAGCTTAAAAATATAGTCCAAAGAATAGTGGTTAAGGTCTATCTGCATGGCATTACACTTGCTCTGGTAAGCCGTAAGCAGTGCCTCTACTTCCTTATAAATCTTCGTGTTTTTCTTGAAGTCGCCAGTTTTTGTCAGTTCTTCGGGCCTTACGAACAGACTTGTAGACAACCTTTTTACTTTACGGTTGAGCGTGAAGCGGAGTTTTACATTGTACGTTCCGTCAACCCTCAGACTGTCTTTTTTGATTTCTGCCTTGATTGTCAGCATATTACCTATGTTTTTAGAAGTAAACAATAGGTCAACAGATAGTCAATTCGCCATCAAAAATCAGAGTCTTTCCACGCCGTCAAGGGTTAAAACAAGACAAAAGGAAAAGTGCCAACTACTTGTTCACTAAGTAATCAGCACTCCGTTTGCAAGGCGCTTCAAGATGGGCTTGAACCAACGACCCCCTGATTAACAGTCAGGTGCTCTAACCAACTGAGCTATTGAAGCAGTGTTGCGCGCCTCATTTCTGAATTGCGATGCAAAGGTAATGCCTTTTTGCGAGACGTGCAAATTTTTCGGCGAAAAAATAGCGGTAAACATAAAATTTTCTCAAAAAAACGCCCTGCGTGGCCGGATTTAGAGTATAATCAGTTAATTTTGCAGTCATGTTAGCCTGCCCTTGGCGGCAATGGCCCCCCGCCGCCGTCCGGCCGGCGGGCCCGGTGCGACAGGGCGGCAAGCTCAAAGAAGAAACCACAGAGATATAAAAATGAGAAGACGCATCGTTATCTTGCTGGCCGCATTCATGGCGGCGGCGGGCCTGCAGGCGCAGAAGTCGAGGGGCCACAACTTCGAGGTGGGCAAGAACCTCGACATATTCAACACCATCTACAAGAACCTCGACCTGATGTATGTCGACACGCTCAACCCGTCGGAGGTGATAGGCAACGGCATCAAGGCCATGCTGCGCAGCCTCGACCCCTACACCGAGTACTACCCCGAAGACAAGAACAAGGAGCTCGAGATGATGCTCACGGGCAAGTATGCCGGCATAGGCGCCGTGATACGCCAGAACCTCAAGATACAGAGCGTGGTCATCGACGAGCCCTACGAGGGCATGCCCGCTGCCGAGGTGGGCCTGCGCAAGGGCGACGAGATACTGTCGATAGACGACTCGTCGATGGTGGGCAAGACGGTGAGCTACGTCAGCGAGCGGCTGCGCGGCGAGCCCGGCACCACCTTCGCTTTGAAGGTGAGGCGCCCCACCACGGGCAAGGAGCTGACGTTCAGGGTGACGCGCCGCAACATCAAGCTGCCCGAGATACCATACTACGGCATGCGCCCCGGCGGTGTGGGCTACATCTGCCTGAACAGCTTCACCGAGGGATGCGCCAAGGACATGCGCCGCGCCTTCGTCGACCTGAAGGGGCAGGGGGCCAAGGGCCTCGTGCTCGACCTCAGGGGCAACGGCGGCGGCTCGCTGGCCGAGGCCGTTGAGATAATAAACATGTGGGTGCCCAAGGGCCGGGTGCTGGTGGAGACGCGGGGCAAGCTGCGCCAGGCCAACCGCGAGTACAAGACGCGGCTCGAGCCCGTTGACACGGTGATGCCAATAGTGGTGCTGGTCAACGGCGAGACGGCCAGCGCCAGCGAGATCACGGCCGGTTCGCTGCAAGACCTCGACCGCGGAGTGGTGCTCGGCACGCGCACCTATGGCAAGGGCCTGGTGCAGGTGCCGATGGACCTGCCATACAACGGCACGCTCAAGCTCACCACCAGCAAGTACTACATACCCAGCGGGCGGTGCATACAGGCCGTGAACTACAAGCACAGCGGCGGGGGCTACACCGAGCACATTGCCGACAGTCTGACCCACGTGTTCCACACGCTCAGCGGACGCGAGGTGCGCGACGGCGGGGGCATCATGCCCGACGTGGAGGTGAAGCCCGACACGCTGCCCAACATCGTGTTCTACCTCGATAGGGCCGACTCGTCGGAGGTGATGCTCGACTATGTGGTCGACTACATTGCCGCCCACCCGTCGATAGCCCCGGCGGGCGAGTTCAGGCTGTCCGACGCCGACTTTGCCGACTTCAAGCGGCGGGTGGTGGAGAGCGGCTTCACCTACGACCCCATGAGCAGCAAGAAGCTCGACGAGCTCGAGAAGCTGGCGCGCTTCGAGGGCTACTACGACGATGCCCGCGCCGAGTTCGACAGCCTGCGCGCCAAGCTCACCCACAACGTGGAGCGCGACCTGGAGCGCCACAAGGACGACATACGCCAGCTCATCGAGCAAGACATAGTGGCCGCCTACTACTATCAGGGCGGGGCCATGCAGCAGGCTCTGGCCCACGACAAGCAGCTTGTGGAGGCCGAGCGCATACTGGCCGACAGCCGGAAATACCGCTCGCTGCTCGAGCCCAAGCCGGCCGCCGGCCCAGCCGAGGGCGCCGAGGGGGCGCAGGCGCGCTGAGCCCGGCCCTGCACCGTAGGAAGCAATGCGCAAGGCGCAGCAGGCATCCCGCCACCCGCGGGCGGCCTGCTGTGCCTTGCTTGTTTGGCGGCCGGGGCCCCAGGGCGATGCGGCATGCACCACTGCCACCCCAGTATGCCGTTTGGCGGCTCGGCTCGGCCCGTT
>ULQK01032676.1_pt1 | contig 46777 bp, 36 predicted proteins | sample 1954371 | NCBI WGS metagenome assembly ULQK01 (sample SAMEA4835652, study PRJEB28245) | human gut metagenome | biome: gut microbiome; material: fecal sample | place: Denmark | collected 2008 | reverse complement strand
TTTTTAGCCATATACTCAAATTTTAACAAACTATTGTTGTATATACTTGATTCATAAATATTGACTAACCTTGCCACGAAAAAAGTATATCTAGTTCACAGTATTGAAATCATAGGTTCTGCAAGAAGCAGACTGGTAGGTGGTGTTCTCCCAAGTTAGTTCCTCGTTAGCGCGCAATATAGTGTCCGCACTGCAAGTGCGAAGGAATGAAGGGTCAAATGCCTCTTGAGGTGGGTTGCCACATCCTCGACACATTAGCCACAAAAAGATAAACGTACATCAATGAGCGTAGGATCTCGCTATACTGATATCCATACCATGTGCATCTCTTCCCCAAGGTTGAAGCTATGGTTTGAGCCAACAGAGCATCAAATTGATCCATGATCGGAAAAATTCTTCAAAAGGAGTGAGTTTCTCGGATTTTATTTGTATATTTGCCATGTCATTCGGAGTTTTGCTATACTTCTTTTTGCAGCACTAAGTTTGGTAAAAATCCGAGAAGACAAAGCTCCGAACATCACCCTGTTGATCAGGAACTTACAAAAGCATCAACTCGTAGTACTGCAGAAACAAAGAAAATCTAAATGAATTTATGAACGCAAAACTACAACTTTTCTTAACTGACAAAGGTAATTTTTCCAATATGCGGGAAAACGAATTTGTCAATGACATGAAATCCAATGCTCGCAAATTAGGAGTAAGTTATGGTGATAGTGAACTCAAGTCGTGGGGTGAAAACTTCAAAGCTATGAAAGAAGTTCTCAATGATTGCAAAATTCCCAATGATGTTTACATCGGTTTTGAGTATTTGGTTCCAGTGGGTGGCAGAATTGACTGTGTACTATTTGGATGTGATAAAAATAAAGGTAAGAATATGCTTCACATCGAGCTTAAACAGTGGAGCAACAATAACGTAAAGGAGTATTACTCTGGATATTCGTTTGAAATCCTTAACACAGGATATCGTAACGAAAGACAAATGGCACATCCTTGTGCGCAGGCTGAGGAATATCAGAGTCATCTGCAAAACTATATTGCCGCGCTTGAGGATAATGGAATCAACCTTCATGGATTAGCATATTGTTATAATTATGAGGCTGGAGCTGAAAATAATGTGCTTTGTAGTGAAAGCTACAAGGGAGCTATGCGCGTATGCCCTCTATTCTGCAAGAACGAGAAAGCTGAGTTGAAATCATATCTGGAATCTCTTTTATGTGGTGGAAATGGCAAGCAGGTCTATGACTGCATTGCAAATAGTGAAATCCGCCCTACAAAGCAGCTTAAGGATGCCGCAAAGAACATGTTTGACGGTGAAAATGCAGAAAAGGAGTTCTCGCTTGTGGGCAATCAACTGAATGCATACAATGCCATTGTTGGTGCTATTAAGAACACGAACAAGGAGAGTGAGAAAACTGTGGTGATTGTAAAGGGTGGCCCAGGAACAGGAAAGAGTGTTATCGCAATGCGTCTTGTTTCTGGTTTAGCAAAGGAAGGATTTGGCAATGTATATTATTCCACCCGCTCTACTTCGCTACTGAAAGGCTACACCGAACTTCTGAAAAAAGTGAGCTATAGAGACAGCAAGGGATGTAATGCGATTGACTTGCTAAAAAAGAACGTGATGATCAAGCCTGCTGAATATGGCGAAAATGGCATTGATGCACTGATCGTTGACGAGGCTCACCGAATTGAGAAATCAGCGAACAATATGAACGATAAGGACAAATCCATACAAACTCACTTGAGCCAAACTCTTGCAATGATATTCTGTGCAAGAGTAAGTGTCTTCTTCATCGATGATTATCAGTCTGTAAAGCGTCAGGAAATTGGCACTTCTGCTAAGATACGTGAAGCAGCAGAGAACTACAATAAGGCAATTATGCAAGCCAACAAGGAATATTTGGAGAAATCATTCAACAAAATTGACAAAAAGATAGAACAAAAAGAGGCTGCATTGCAGAGAGCGATCAATAATGGCGATGATGAGAAAATAAGAAAGGCTCAGAATGCACTTAACAGCGCGCTTAGAGAAAAGGAGTGTGGCGAAAAGTGGGTTAAGGATGCACAGCCAAAGATTTCAAAGGTTAACATTCTTGAGTTTGAATTGCCTGATCAGTTCCGTTGTAATGGTTCAGACAACTATCTTGACTGGATAGATGGCGTACTCTACAAGGACATGGGGGCACCCTGCGTGAATCGTGATGAGGACAGTTATGAGTTTGGTTTGTTTGACAATCCTAATGATTTATATGCAAAGATCAGAAGCCTCGACGAATATGCCGTATTCGCAGATGATTACCAAAAAATGCAGGGCGACTCTTTCTCATACAAGCAGTTGAACAAAGAGTGTAGTAAGATGAAGTTCAACCAACGAGCCAGACTTGTAGCTGGATGGTGTTGGGACTGGAGAGACAGAAGTCAGGGTGGAGAACTGCAGGAGAATGGCGACTTGCCTTGCGAGGTTGTCATCGGACAAGACTTTGCCATGCCTTGGGAAACCAAGCTGAAACCTAAGGGTGACTTTGCGTATAAGTATGCGAAGAGTGCTGACTTGTGGTTGAATCAAAATGAGGGTGTAAACCAAATTGGCTGCATACACTCTTCACAAGGTTGGGAAACTGACTATATAGGTGTCATCATTGGTCCTGACGTCAAGTACGACAAAGAGAACGATTGCTTGCGATACAATGAGAATGGTGGAAACCACGACATTACGCACAAATATACAAGCGAGAACGACCTCTTGGTGAAAAACACTTACCGCGTTTTGCTTACCAGAGGAAAGAAGGGATGCTTTGTGTATGCTTGTGACGAGGAAGTTCGCAAGTATCTAAGACGATGCATGGAAAAAGCAGACTGAATTGATTAGGGGTAATTGGATCTTGACTTATTTGCAACTGTATCATTATATAAAAGCGTATGTCAAACTTTCAAAACTTTAAAAATAATCTGATTCACTATCTGCAAGAGATCAAAGAATTGGAGCAGCGTGATATTGACATTCATGCAATGTTGAGCGATGAGGAAAGGGTTGATGAAGGCTACATGATTCTCGGTGCTCAAGTTGTTGAGAAAAAGGGGAAACAGTGTTTCCTTCTTTCAACTCCTGTTAACAACACGAAATGGAGACAAGGAGACATGATTGCCTATGTCGATACAACGCATAAGTTTTCTGGAGAATGCAGAGTAATAGAGAACTGTATTGATTCTATTTTGGTTGATGGGATAACGGCTGATGCCAATAATGTCAAAACTTTCAACCTTTGGATTCGTGAATCAGAACTGGTGTCGCTGTTCCTGTCTGTAATGGAAAAGATAAAGCCTAGCGATGACGGTGCATTTTTTGTGGAGGAACTGTTTGATTCCGGTCTTTGCAAGCTACAAGGAAGAAAACCAATTGCCCCTACAAGCGTAAACATTCCGAAGCATCTAAATGAGGAACAAAAAAAAGCAATCTTTGATGTATTGAAGGGACCGTCAGTTTATGCTATACAAGGACCTCCAGGAACCGGCAAAACAGATGTACTGGCCAATCTGGCAAAAATCTACAGCGACATGGGAATGGAGGTTCTTGTGCTGAGCAATACGCATCAGGCGGTGAACAATGCACTGAACAAGGTCGCCAGCTTTGACTGTAAATCTGTTGTAAAGGTGGGAGATGAGTTTAAGGCTCAGGGACTTAATCCGAGCATCACTAACTGCTACGGTATCAATAATTACAAAATGTACAGGAAGAGAAATCGAAGTGCACGAAATGATTATGGCGATATTGTAGGAATGACTCTCTGTGGAGCCATCATAAACCTGTATTTACACGGAAGTGCTTTCTGTCCTTCCATAATCCTTGTGGATGAAGCATCCCAAATTCCGCTTGCAATGGCAGCTTGTATAGGTGTGTTTGGCGCATCACATCACATATTTATTGGCGATGACAGACAAATGCCTCCTATATTCCATGAGGGAATCAAGGACCACGAATTGTCAATTAGTGTGTTTGAACATTTAAACAAAACCCTACCTAGCACACATAAAACTGTCCTTACGACATCATATAGAATGAATAAGGTTATATGCAGATACGTATCAGAGAATTTCTATGAGCCTTATGGCATAACATTAAAGAGTCATGAGCTAGCATCTGATCGTCACATTACCGACGAGAGCTTGACGGATTCTGTTCAATTTATCGACATTATCAGCAACAGTTGTGAAGACGAGAATGAAGAGGAAGCTGTAATAGCAGTCGTAACCGCCCAAAAGTATTTAAACAATGGTTATGAGGTGGCTGTCATCACTCCATACCGCAAGCAGGTTAACATGATACGCAGGAAATGGATAGAAGCAGGCGGAACTGGCAATGAAATTCTTATTGACACAGTAGAAAGACTACAAGGGCAAGATGTAGATGTTATCATTTTGAGCATAGCAACAAGCCAAGAGAGCTTTTTCAAGAATGTGAATTCTTTCCTTCTCAATCCAAACAGACTCAACGTGATGTTCAGTAGGGCAAAAAAGAAAGTCGTGGTTCTTAAATCACCAGTAATAGACCTAAAAAGTCTAAGATCTAGTACTGCTCATATTTGATGGCAAGAGATCAGAAAAAAGCTAAACTTTTCGATGAAGAACTATGAGATACGCTATGACGAAGGCAGGAAAAAGGAATCACGCGAAAAGGGGTGAAAATAGGGCCAAAAAAGGATATTAACTTCATCGGCCTACGAATATAACTTCATCGGCCTACGAATATAACTTCATCAGCCTACGAATATAACTTCATCGGCCTACGAAGTTAACTTCATCAAAAGGCGATGTGAACCTACCACTCGGAACATAGAGAGACAGACGCCATAAAACCACCAAAAGGAGGGTTTCCATCCTCCTCTATCGACTGATAGCCGTATGCAGGAAAGCATCCTGCATACGACCATCTATCAAACTCATCCGCGCATATAATAATAGGTATAAGAACCCTTCTCGTAGCGCTTGGGACGGATTCCTGCACGCAACTGATGGTAGAGCTGCCATGCCTCAGCATAATAACGAGGCATCGGCTCGTTGGTCTTATAGTAGAGAGGCAGGTAGGCACAGAAGGTCGGCAGATCACGATCGAGCAAAAAGCCCATCAACTGATAGTTGGCGCTCTTGCTGGTGACGCGGTTGAGTATGGAGTCGGGGGTGAGCAGACTGTGTACCTGTGGCGACGGACGCATCACCTTGCCCTCTCCTACCAAGCGATAATGAAAGAGGCTATCGGTCAGGTGGCCCGTGCGCGCGACAGAATAGATTGTCAGCATCGACGATACGGAATCAGGACGCTCCAACCGTTGTGCCATCACGAGCGCCTCACGATAGCGACGTTGGTCAACCAGATACTCCATCCGTGCCCGCTTATGAAACTCTCGGTCATTATTGCTCAGGAATCCTACGAAGAGAAACATGAGGGCAAGGGTGCCCAGGTTGATCCAGAGCAGCTGTGAGAGAAAGCCCTGCCTACGCTCGTCGGGCTCATAGGGCTGGTAGCGCATGGCCAGTATGATGGCAGGTACGATGACGAGAAGCAAGAAAGGAATAGCCAACCACCAAGAGCCAAAATCTACTTGCGTCGTGACGTCGGAACGGATGCCCGTCAGCCAGGCCAGCAACAAGAGCGAAGGCGCATAGGTGAGGGCATAGCTTCTACGGCGAAGGCGGGCAAAGAACTGGACCACGACCTGCAGGAGCAGCAATACGGACGTGATAATGACAGCCCCAAGGAAGGGCGCATAGTGGGTCTGCCCGCCCGAGGCGAGAAACTGCGTGACGACGAGGACGTCCGCCTGATAGTTGTATAGATAGCAAAAGGTGAGCACGCAGAACACTACCGCGCACACCACCTGTTCGAAACTTCTACGCATGAGCATCATTCTTTTTACGCAAGACCACGGCCGAACGCGCAGGGATATAGAGCTTCAGCCAGCCCTTGTGATCCTTGGCATAGAGCGTGTCGCTATTTGTGAGATGCTCCACCGAGTCGTCGGCCAATCCGTTGCCGCCAAACTCCTTGGCATCCGTATTGAGCACTACCTGCCAAGAGCCCTCGCGCACCAACAGCCCGTAGTCGGAATAGGACCGTGAGGGAGAGAAATTGAACACGAACAGCAACGAACCGCGCTCGTAGGCGAGCACCTGGTCGCCGTCATTATGCCATATTTCCTCCACAGGCGTATCGTTGAAAGCAGGCTCACTCTTCACCACCTCCAGCATCCGGCGGTCGAAATCACCAAGATAGTGATAGCAAAGGGTCTTGTCATCGACCAGATTCCATTGCCTGCGCGCATACTTGTGGCTCCATCCGTTGCCCTCGCGCGGGAAATCGATCCACTCGGGATGACCAAACTCGTTGCCCATAAAGTTGAGGTAGCCTCCGTTGATAGCTCCCAAGGTGACGAGTCGGATCATCTTGTGCAGGGCAATCCCCCGATGGGCCGCCTCGTTCTCATCTCCGATACGGAAATGCCAGTACATATCGGCATCCACCAGCCGGAAGATGATTGTCTTGTCGCCAACCAACGCCTGGTCATGGCTTTCACAATAAGAGATCGTCCGCTCGTCAGACCGACGATTTTTGACCTCCCAGAAGATGCTACTTGGTTTCCAGTCCTCATCCCGACGCTCCTTGATGGTCTTGATCCAATAGTCGGGTATGTTCATCGCCATACGATAGTCGAAACCATATCCGCCATCCTCGAAGCGGGCCGCCAGTCCTGGCATGCCCGACACTTCTTCGGCAATGGTGATGGCATGAGGATTGATCTCATGGATCAGGCGATTGGCCAAGGTCAGATAGCAGATGGCATTGTCATCCTGATGGCCGTTGAAATAATCTGCATAGTTGGTAAAAGCCTCTCCCAGTCCATGACTATAATAGAGCATCGACGTGACGCCATCGAAACGGAAACCATCAAAATGGAACTCCTCCAACCAGTACTTGCAGTTGGAGAGGAGGAAATGGACGACATTATCCTTGCCATAGTCAAAGCAAAGACTATCCCAGGCCGGATGCTCGTGGCGGTCGCCAGGGTAGAAATATTGGTTGGGATCTCCCGCCAGGTTGCCCAGTCCCTCCACCTCGTTCTTGACGGCATGGGAATGGACAATATCCATGATGACGGCCACGCCGTGGCTATGCGCCTCGTCTATCAGTTCCTTCAATTCCTCGGGCGTACCAAAACGGCTGCTCGGCGCAAAGAAGGAACTGACATGATAGCCAAAGGATCCATAGTAGGGATGCTCCTGGATGGCCATGATCTGTATGGCATTATAGCCATCTCGGACGATACGCGGCAGCACCTGTTGGCGAAACTCGCTATAGGATCCCACCTTCTCCTCGTTCTGCGCCATTCCGATATGGCACTCATAGATCAGAAGCGGCTTCGTCTGCGGCGTCAACGGCTTCGACACCCAACGGTAAGGCGTCTTGGGCGCCCACACCTGTGCCGAGAAGATATGCGTCTTTTCGTCCTGCACCACGCGGTTGGCCCAGGCCGGTATACGCTCGCCTTCTCCACCATCCCACTTGACGTGCATCTTATAAAGCTGTCCGTGGCTCAAGGCATCGGCAGGAAGCGTGAGCTGCCAGTTGTCCGTGCCCTCGATACGACGGCATCGGTAGGTCTCCTGCTCTTTCCACGAACTGAAGTCGCCGACGAGATAAATGTCCGTGGCATGGGGAGCCCACTCTCTGAACACCCACCCCGTATCCGTCCTATGCAGACCGAAATACTCATAGCCATTCGCAAAGTCGGAGAGCGTCAGCTTGCCGTGGCGCGTCAGTTGGTCTATCTTCCACAAGGCGTGGTCGTGACGCCCCCGTATCGCCTGCTCATACGGCTCCAAATAGGGGTCGTTGCGCACAATGCCGATGTGCTCCACTACCTGGGGCTCTACCTTTGCGGCAGCAGCAGGAACCTTTTTGCGGTTCGCTTTTTTATTTACATTCTTCTTGTTCACCATATCCTGTCAATACAATCTTTTTACATCTCTATTCTCTTGCCATCCTCATAGCGGCCCTGCGCCGTGATGGCACCAGTCTTGTCGCGCTCCACAAAGGATCCATCACGCTCGTCCTCGTGGTAGCTGCCCTCAAAGCGCACGCCCTTGGCGTCCTCCTCGATGGCTTTTCCCTCGCGCAGTCCGTTGCGGAACGTACCACGGAATCGCGTGCCGTCGGCATAATGGATGACCACCTCGCCATCGAGCTTGCCGTTGACAAAAACCCCGTCGAAGACATCATTGTTCTTCTTGGTCAGTTTGCCCACTCCATTCTCGTGGCCCTGTTCCCAGAGACCCACATAGACATCGCCATTGTGCCATGCCATCGTACCCTGGCCCGAACGCTCACCACGCAGGAAGCGTCCCGTATAGACATCACCATTCTTATATCTCATGATGCCCTCGCCGTGGCGCTCGCCCTCGACATAGTAGCCCTCGTAGATATCGCCATCCTTGAACTTATAGATACCACGCCCGTCCGGCAGGTCGTTTTTCCATTGTCCGCTATACTCCTCGCCGTCGCCATAGACGTAGGTGCCCTTTCCCTCCTTGAGATTGTTCACCCAGTCGCCCGTATAGGACGACCCGTCGCCCCAGTCGAAGACACCCTTGCCATTCTTTCGGTCATCGACCCAGTAGCCATCATAGAAGGCCCCGTTCTTGAAAGTGTAGCGTCCTTTACCCGCGCGCTTGTCCTCGGCCCATTCGCCCTCGTACTTGTCGCCATTGTAATAGTACATCGTACCCTGCCCCGACTGGTAGTCCTTATACCAGAGTCCGCTATAGCGGTTGCCATTCATGAAGTAGTAGTCGCCCATGCCGTGCTGGTGGTCCTGAAACCATTCGCCCGTATATTTCTCTCCATCCGTGAAGGTGTAGGTGCCCTGCCCGTGGCGCTTGCCCTTGAGAAACTCTCCCTCATAGACGTCGCCATTCTTATAGACGGCCTTGCCCTTGCCGTTGGGCTTGCCGCGCAACACTTGTCCCGTATAGCGGGCACCATCGGAGAGCGTAATGGTCTGCGTGGCAGGATTCTGCGCCTTGATGGGCACGGAGCAAGCCATCATGGCAAAGAAGATATATAGAAATGTTGACTTTTTCAAATTTATCATGCGATTCAATCCTTTCAATAACTGTCTTTCTGCAAAGTTAGCAAAAAAGCCACGACCAAACAAATTTGATAACTATTTTTAGGCAAATGGCGGATTATCGCATGGTTTATGTAGAAATTATCAAACAAGCCGAAGCAGCTATTTATGTGTACCAGCACGGGCAGGGTTTGTAGGCATACAAAAGCGAAGCCATACCTACTGCCCAGGCTATAGGTACGGCTTTGCACTTCTACCCACAGGCGTGGGTGTTAACTATTTACTCCCAGAGTGGCGGGGCGTGACCAGAGTTATGGGTCTTGACCAGATTGGTGGGCTTGACTTATTACTCCCCCAGTTCGTCTTCGTATCCCGGTATCACTACGGAGACGCGGCCTATGCCGGGGATGATCTGTGAGAGTCCCTCGACGATCTTCTCGCGGTCGAAGCCCTCCTCAATGGCGATGAAGAGCGTATCGTCACCTGCAATAGATCCCAAGACACCCTGGATCTCCTTCTGGTCGATGTCATACGCAACGGCACTCGCATAGCCAGGACGCGTCTTCATCACGGCCAGCTGACCACTAAAGGTGAGCGAAAGAAATCCATTGCTATTCGCCATGTCGGTAGCACGCTGAGGCGAAGAGACACGCTTGTACATCGTCTCGTTGGGCAACACATAGACGTATTTTCCATTCATAGAGGCAGCCTTGGCCACCTTCAACTGCTTCAAGTCGCGGCTCAACGTAGCCTGCGTAATCGTAAAGCCCTCCTTGGCCAATGCCTTCAGCACCTCCTCCTGACTGCTAAGCTCCTTGCTGGAGATAAGCATCTTGAGGGTTTTCATTCGTATCGTTTTCGCTTTCATAATCCTTCTTTATCCTATTTCATTTGCAAAATTACAATATTTATTCACGCCAAACAAGTTTTATGCCCTCAAAAAGCATTTTATTAGAATATTTTTAGATTTTCTTTTGTCACACATAACCTTTCATAGCACAACTCGCGACAAACAAAATGCAAGCTACCTCGGCACGAAAGCTACCGCTTTGCAAGGAAGAAATGGCTACATGAAGACGAAAACGCACGAAAAAGGGGAAATATCTTTTCAGATAATCCCCCGATATACGTATTTTACTCCTATAATTTTCTAAGAATATTCACTTCTCCAACCGCATCAATTACGTCTGTCGCCCAAGAAGCGGAGCAGATAGAGGAAGAGGTTGATGAAGTCGAGATAGAGGTTGAGCGCACCCAAGAGCGCTATCTTCTGGGAAGCCTCGCCCATATCGGGAGCCTCCAGGAGAGCCCGCTTGATCCATTGCATGTCCCAGGCCGTCAGTCCACAGAAGAGGATCACGCCCACACCACTAATGACGAGGTCGAACATCGTGCTGCGAAGGAACATATTGACCAGTCCGGCAATGATCAGGCCGATAAGCGCCATGATCAGGAAACCACCTATCGAGGACAAGTCCTTCTTGGTCGTATAGCCGATCAAGGCCATGGCGCCAAACATACCTGCCGAGACAAAGAAGGTCAGGGCTATGGAAGCCGTGGTATAGACGGCGAAGAAGGCGCTCATCGTCATACCGTTGAGGATGGAGAAGGCGATGAAGCCCACGGTAGCCGTGGTGATCGAGATGCGGCTGAGGCGGGCCGACAGCCAGATGACCAGTCCGATCTCGGCTGCAAACAACACGAGCATGGGCATCTTGGAACCGAAGAGGCTCATCAGGAGGCCCGGACTGTTGCCGATACCATAGGCGACGATAGCCGTGATGGTCAAGGCCAAAGCCATCCAGGTATAGACCTTCCGCATGAGGAAAGGCATGACACGTGACCGCTCCAGCTCCCGCGCGCGATCATCCACAATGTTTGAATAATTGTTGAAATCCATTTCGATTTTCGTATTTAATATGTATGTTTTCTATCGTACAAAAGCCATGCCATGGCGACCATCCTTGACAGTCTGTCACTCCTGGCAAAAGACCTTTCTGTCTGCAAATATACGCCTTTAGGGTGAAACCGACAAGCACTTGACATAGATTTTAGCTATTTCCTGGTCGCTTATAGTGATTTTTAGCATTTTTCTTTCTACTTTTGCACCAGCATTTCAATCAAGACACCCATAACGAGAAAAGACATGGACAATCAAAATAGTAAAAGCAAGAAGATCCTGATGGATGTCCCCGTGACGCGGACGTCCCTGCGAGTGATCGATAACATCATCTACTCGCAACACTACGAGAAGGGAACGATCTCCCTCCACATGACGCTCATCATTCCACGAACCAATGAGCCGAAGCCCTGTGTGGTCTATTTCCCTGGTGGCGGTTTCACGACGAGCGACTACAGCAAGTTTATCGAATGTCGCATGGGACTGGCGCGTGCAGGCTTTGTCGTGGCTGCCGTGCAATATCGTACGATTCCCAACGCCTTCCCTGCCCTCCTGGAAGACGGCAAGCAAGCCATCCGCTTCCTCAAGGCCAATGCCGAGAAGTTTGGTATTGACAAGACGCGCTTTGGCGTGATGGGCAATAGTGCTGGCGGCTACCTGTCGTCGATGATTGCGACGACGATGAACGAGCCGCGCTTCGACCAAGGACAGTATCTGAACGAGAGCTCCGACGTGCAGGCCTGCTGCACCATCTTCGGTCCGTCCGACCTGGAGACCATCGACGAGGGCTTCCCTACCGAGGTGCAAGCCTACCACGACTCGCGGGCTGCCAGCGAGGCGCTGCTCGTCAATGGCGTGGTCTATGGCCGCGATCCGGGCCACCTCTTGGAGGAGATTCCCGACAAGGCGCGTGCCGCCAGTCCGTTGGGCCACATCCATCCCGGACTTCCCCCTTTCCTCATCATGCACGGCAACAACGACCACATGGTGTCGCAACGACAGAGCGACCATCTCTACGAGGCCCTCTGCGAGAATGGGACGGAGGTGGAGTATGTCGTGCTTGACAAGGCAGACCATGGCGACGACCATTGGTTCCAGCAGCCCGTCATAGACTATGTCGTCGATTGGTTCCGCAACCACTTGCGCCCATAGGCCATAGCAACAAGCGCACCTATAACTAACAAGGGATGACAGACAGACTGCCATCCCTTGTTTTTATTTATCTTTCGGGACCACAGACGCGCGGTCCCTCGGGAGAATCAAAGACGGTTGAAGGTGTTCTTCAACTGCTCACCCAGTCCGATCGTATAGCCCTGAGAAGAGAAGACGACACGATTGAACGTATCGGCAATGAAGAAGATCGGCAGCTGCGTCTTGCTCGACAATTTCAGGTTCTCCACCATCTGCTGACGGATGGCACCATCGGTATCGATACCATAGATGATGTTCTTCGGCAGACGACCGTAGAGCGAAGCATCAAACTTCTTGGCCTCCTCGGCATTCTCGAAGAGCAGGACCATCGGACGGCCCCAACGGTCGAAGGCGTCAGCCTCCTTGGCAATGTCCACGAGCGCATGGTTGGTAGGCTCCTGGCCGACGCCAATGAGACCGATGATATAGTAGCCACGACCCGTCTGCGAGAGCAGGCTCACCTGGTTGCCATCCATATCAAACTTGCTCTCGGAGTTGAACGAACCGATCACCTGTACCTCGTCCTTGCTCTCGCGCATGATGAGAGGTACGGTCGTGGTCTGTCCCTCCTTGATGACGAAGAACTCGCTATGAGACAAGACGCTACCGTTGGCCAGGCGCGTGCCCGTGGTCAGCAGATAAGTACCCGCCTCCAGGGGGCATCCGTCCTTGAAGGTGTTCATCCAGCTGGTCTGTCCGCCATCGCCACCCTCGTCGTAGTTGAGGAGCGTAGCCGTGCCATTCTCCAGACGACTCAGGGAGAAGTGGTTGTAGTAGAGCGGGTTGTCCAGATGGGCAGCAGGCTGATAGGTCAGCACGAGCGTGCCCTGATGGGGCGTGACCGTGCCCTTGGCCTCGAAATCGACTGTCGTCCAGTTGCCATCCTTGCGATACAGCAAGGCACCCGTGACCGTGTCGCGCTTGGCTTCGATATTGAGGCTGCGAGCGATATCGACGAAGAGCACCTTGCGCGAGCGCTCGTCCGTGATCTTGAACTTCACGGCACCTACTGGCGTCTGGGCTATCTGCAACGCCTTCGTATCGGGGTTGAGACGGATGTTCTTCTTGATCCAGTTGGCGATCTCCATCGGATTGGCACGGAACTTCTCGACCGTCTTGCGGTCAAAATAGTTCTCGAAGAAGCACTTGAAGGGCGTGATCAGCATCTCGTCCTCCACGCGCGGACTGACCTGGTCGCTCTTGTTGGCGAAGCAGTCCTCCAGGATCTGCGGCAGGATATCGCGAAGGTCCTTGTCGCTCAGGGTATTGAGGATATTCAGGGCACGCGCCTCGTTGTCGCTATGTCGGTTGAGGAAAGCCTCAATGGTACGCCAGTTGCCCTTCGCACGAAGGAAATAGGGAGCATACTTCGACGTGCCGTCCTTCGGGTAATGCGTGCGACGGATGGTCTCATGGCGTATCTCGTCCTCGGCAGCAAAACGCGCCTTGTTGGTCGCAGCCTGCTCGGCCGACACCTCGGGCACGTTGGGCGACTCCTTGGGCGGCACAATCGCCATATCCACACTCGAGACCGCATCATTGTCGCGGTCGAGGGCGATTGTCACCTCGCGGTCCTTGCCAAAGGTCACCTTCTTGTAGCCATACTTTCCGTTCTTGGAAGCCCAGACTATCATGTCGCCCAGACCAGCCGTCAGGAAGGTGGCGCCCTTCACATCCGTATATTTCGTCACGGCCGTGAAGAACTCGGCATAGTTGTAGATCTTGAAATCCACACGGGCGTCGGCCACAGGATTGCCCTGAGTGTCCACCACCTTGAAGTCGGCCCGGCTCACCTTGGCATAATTGCTGATGAGGTTGATCTCCGTATAGTTGGACGTGCGCAGCACGGTCTCCTCCGGTCCGTCATAGTCGCCAAAGGCACGGGTGTGCATCAGCAGGGCCCGTGAGGCAGGCGCGTTGAACCATCCCAGGTTGAGCACGGCCTCGGGCTCGCAAGCTCCCAGGAAGTACCATTGTCCGTCGGCCCAAGCCTCCACCCACGCATGGTTGTCATCGGTATGGGCCCAACGAGGCGTATAGACCTGACGGGCAGGAATGCCGATGGCACGCAAGGCAGCCACGGCAAAGGTGCTCTCCTCGCCACAACGGCCCGTGGTGGTACGCATGGTAGCCATAGGAGCGGACGTGCGGGCGTCGGCCGGCTGATAGGTCACATGCTCATGGCACCAATGGTTGACCTCGAGGATGGCCTCCTTCATGCTCAGCCCCTTGACGCGGTTCTTCAGTTCGTCATAATAGACGATACGGAAGCTGTCCAGGTTCTCGTTGTTGACACGAACGGGGAGGACGAAATGGCGAAACTCGCGCTCCGGCACCTGGCTACCCCATACCATCTCCTGGCGCGCCTGGAGCGACTTGCGCACGTTGGCAAGGAAGAAGTCGGTCGAATAATCCGTCTCGTCAGCCATCGGCATGTAGGCATAGAGAAACTGCAAAGCCTCGGTCTCCACGCCATTGGCTCCCAGGCCCTTGACGTTGAAGCAATCCTTGCCCATGAGTTTCATGCGCGCGTCGAAGGCCTGCATCACCTTCTGCCGATACTGGTCGTTCTGCAGGAAATGTCCGCCCCCCTGCGCCTGTGCGCCAAGCGCCAGGAGAAGGCAGAAGAAAAGAAGTGTTTTTCTCATTATTTTTAATATTTGCTTGTTTCCACACAAAAAACGGCACTTGCGCCCGACTGAAATCAGCCGACACTCGTGCCGTTGTGTTGTTGGCTATGAAGGCAGGGGAGCCCCCTTACTTTGCCTCTACAGGAATCTTGTTCACCCTGCGCTCATGGCGACCGCCCTCAAAGTTGGCCTTGAAGAAAGCATCCATGATCTTGCCTGCCGTATTGTTGTCGATGAATCGACCCGGCAATACGAGCACGTTGGCATCGTTGTGCTGGCGAATCAGCTCGGCCACATCCTTGTTCCAAGCCAATCCCGCGCGCACACCCTGGTGCTTGTTGAGCGTGATGGCCATGCCCTCTCCGCTACCACAGATAGCGATGCCCGGATAGACCTCGCCACTCTCGACGGCTTCAGCCAGGGGGTGGGCATAGTCAGGATAGTCGCAACTAAGGTCGCTGTTGCATCCAAAGTCCTTATATGCGTACTTATGCTCCTCCAAATACTGGATGACATACTGCTTCAACGGATAGCCTGCGTGATCGCAAGCAACACCTACTGTCTTGATTTCCATAAGCGTTTCAGTTTTAATAGAGACCCCGCCTGGTGCCCTGTCTGGCGCTTTGGCGGAGCCTGCTTAGGTGATAGAATATTATGCTAAAAACTCTTTTACTTGCTTGTAAACATTCTCGGGCGTGAAACCGAGCTTCTCGTCGAGCACCTTGTAGGGAGCTGAGAAGCCGAAGGAGTTCATGCCGAAGACACGACCGTGGCAGCCGACGAGACCCTGGAGGGTGACGGGCAGACCTGCGGTCATTCCGAAGACCTTGGCCTCAGACGGCAGGACGAGCAGCTGATAGCCGACCGGCTGACGACGGAAGAGACCCTCAGACGGGACGCTCACGACGCGGCAACGAACGCCATCCTTGCGGAGCAACTCGGCACCCTCGACGAGCGTGGAGACCTCTGATCCGCTGGCCAGCAGGATAACGTCATACTGCTCGTCGGATCCGGCCACGACATAGGCACCCTTGCGGGCCTTCTGATAGTCGTTGCCCTCGGGGAGGCTCTTGATATTCTGGCGCGAGAGGATCAGGGCCGTCGGCGTGTCCATGTTCTCCATGGCCATCTGCCAGCAGACCGTCATCTCGTCGGCATCGGCAGCACGGAAGACGCGCACGGAATCCTCGCCCATGTGGTTCTGCAACTTCTCCATGAGGCGCAGCTGAGCCTCGTGCTCCACGGGCTGGTGGGTCGGTCCGTCCTCACCCACGCGGAAGGCGTCGTGGCTATAGATGAACTTCACAGGCGTGCGCATCAAGGCAGCCATGCGGATAGCCGGTTTCATATAGTCTGAGAAGACGAAGAACGTACCCATGGCCGTGATGACGCCACCATGGAGCATCATACCGATACACATGCAGGCCATCGTCAGCTCGGAGACACCAGCCTGGAAGAAGGCGCCGCTAAAGTCGCCACGCACGATGTTGTGGGTCTTCTTGAGGAAGCCGTCCGTCTTGTCGGAGTTGCTCAGGTCGGCAGAGGCGCAGATCATGTTGGGCACCTGCTCGGCCAGTACTGAGAGGCAAGCTGAGGAAGCCGCACGGGTGGCAGCATCGCGCTTCTGCTCCAGTCCACTCCAATCGACCTCGGGAGCCTTGCCTGAGAACCACTCCTTGAGCAGGGCAGCCTTGTCGGCATGCTCCTCGGCCCATTTGCGCTCCTCCTCATGGCGCTTGGCCACGATCTTGCGCAACTCCTCACGACGGTCGGCATAGAGTTTCTCGACCTCGGGGAAGATGACGAAAGAATTCTCGGGATCGCCACCCAGGTGCTTGATCGTATTGGCGAAAGCGTCGCCACCAAGGGGTGCACCATGGGTCTTGACGTTGTGCTCGTAGCTGGATCCGTCGGCCTGGAGCGCGCCTTTGGCCATGACCGTATGGCCAATGATGAGGACCGGACGCTCCTTCTCCTTCTGGGCCACGGTAAGGGCCTTGCGGATCTCGTCGGCATCATTGCCGTCGATCTCGATGACGCTCCATCCCCAAGCCTTATACTTCATGGCCACGTCCTCGGTATCGACGACGTTGCACTCGGTAGAGAGCTGGATCTCGTTGGAGTCGTAGAACATGATGAGGTTGTTCAGGCCCAGCGTGCCGGCAATGCGACCCACGCCCTGGCTGATCTCCTCCTGCACTCCACCATCGCTGATGTAGGCATATATCTTGTGCTGCATGGGCGTATGGCCGAGGCGAGCCTCAAGAAACTTCTCTGCCACGGCCGCACCAGCCGCAAAGGCATGTCCCTGTCCCAGCGGTCCGGACGAGTTCTCCACTCCGTGCTCGATGTCGCGCTCGGGGTGTCCCGGAGTGATGCTGCCCCACTGGCGGAACTGCTTGATGTCTTCAATGGTAAATTTTCCCTGAAGGGCCAGGGCCGAATAGAGCATCGGCGACATGTGACCCGGGTCAAGGAAGAAGCGGTCTCGACCGGACCATGCGGGCTGATCAGGGTCGTAAACCAAAAATTCGGAGAACAAAACATTGATAAAATCGGCACCGCCCATCGCACCTCCAGGGTGTCCGGACTTCGCCTTCTCTACCATCGAGGCAGCCAGGATGCGGATGTTGTCGGCTGCGCGATTCATTAACTTCTTGTCGTTCATTGTTTGGTCGTAAAAATTGTTTGATGCAAAAATAGTGAAAAAAAAGGATTGGGCAAAATAAAAAGCCGACTATTTTCCTTTGACTTGAAAGTTTAATGGTTTTTCTGACTTTTTTCCTATTATATTATGGAATATAAGGAGAAATCGGCATGAAAAAAGGCCTGGCCTTTCCCCGAGGGGGAAAGCCAGACCTATGATTTTGGTCCGCGCCATCCTGCTGTCTTTCCCTTTAGGGAAGGCCTTGGGACAGCCCCGGACATAGACGTTGGCAGCTTACAGCAGCTTGTCGAAGAGGGCTCTCATCTTAGACTCGTTGGGGGCACCCACGTGCTTGTTGACGAGCTTGCCGTCCTTGAAGAAGAGGAGCGTCGGGATGTTGCGCACGGCATACTCCATGGTGATGTCCTCGTTCTGCTCGACGTCGCACTTGCCGACGACCAACTTGCCGTCGTACTCCTCAGCGAGTTTTGACACAAGCGGAGAGATTGCCTTGCAGGGGCCGCACCAGGTGGCCCACAGATCTACTACCAATGGCAGGTCGCCATTTCTCAGAGTCTCAAAGTTGTCCTTTGTGATTTCTACTTCCATTGTTTTTTTCGTTTAGATTTGGTGAATATGTTTGTTAATACACAAATATCATGCCAATGACAAAATGTCAGTTGATGTGGTACTCCAAGTCCATCGACTGCAATTCCGTCAGTAGTCTCCGGTCCACATCGACGGTCTTGGTCCGGCTCTGTAGCGAGAGGGCCGTACGGTCGGGCAGGGCCAGGCGGACCATGAGGGTGGTGTCGCCGGGATGGTCCTCGATGATGGTCTGGAGCTCCGCCACCATCTTGTCGTCCACGCGGTCAATGGGTAGCGAGACCGTGATCTTCTTGAGGCGGTCGCGCTTGACGTCATAGAGCTGGGAGACGCTCTCCACGCGGAAGGCCAGGGCGTCGCTATTGCGGAAGCGCTGCACACACTTCGCCTGGACGAAGACGGCAAAGTCCTGTCCCAGCTGCGCCTTCCATCTCAACCAGTCTTGGCCGAAGAGCGTCAGTTCGCCCACGCCCGCAAAGTCCTCGATCGTCACGATACCGAAGGGCAGTCCCGTACGTTGGGAGAATCGCTCGTTGACGGCCGTCACCATACCGCCAAACGTCACCTCGCCCCGCTTTTCCAGCGCCTTGAGGTCGGCGTCCCTATGGATCTCCGAGCAATGGGTGTTGCACATGTTCTCCAGCACGACCGCATACTCGTCGAGCGGATGGGCCGAGAGATAGATGCCCACGAGCTCGCGCTCCTTGTTGAGTTTCTCGATGGCCGCCCATCTTTCCGTCTTGGGCAGGGGTGGATGGACCACGGTCACGTCGTCGCTCCCGAAGAGGCTCAGTCCGGCATTGGCCTTGTCCATCTGGTAGCGCTGGCCGTAGCGCACGAGCAGGTCGATGAAGAGTTCTCCCTTGGCGTTGGGGGTGAAGAACTGCTCGCGCATGACCCCGAAACCATCGAAGCCGCCACTATAGGCCAGGCTCTCGAAAGCCTTTCGGTTGACGTTGGCCAGGTTGACGCGCTCGGCAAAGTCGAAGATGTCCTTGTAGGGACCGTTCTTCTCGCGCTCGCTGACGATGGCCTCGGCAGCAGGCGTGCCCATGCCCTTGATGGCGCTCAGTCCGAAGCGTATCTCGCCCTTCTTGTTGACACCAAAGCCGATCTGGCTCTCGTTGACGTCCGGGCCGAGGGTGGAGATCTTGAGCGCCTTACACTCCTCCATGAGTTTCGTGATCTCCGTGATCTGGCTGAATCGCCGCGTCATCAGGGCCGCCATAAACTCGGCCGGGTAGTGGGCCTTGACGTAGGCCGTCTGATAGGCCACCCAGGAGTAGCATGTGGCGTGGGACTTGTTGAAGGCGTAGCTCGCAAACTTCTCCCAGTCGCCCCAGATCTTCTCCAGCACCTTCGGGTCGTGGCCGTTCTCCGTGCCCTGCTTGATAAACTTCGGCTTCATCTGGTCGACGATGGCCTTCTTCTTCTTTCCCATGGCCTTGCGGAGGGCGTCGCTCTCGCCTCGCGTGAAGTTGGCCAACTGTCGGGAGAGGAGCATCACCTGCTCCTGATAGACCGTGATGCCGTAGGTATCCTTGAGATACTTCTCCATGCAGGGGATGTCGTAGCTGATCTTCTCGCGTCCGTTCTTGCGGGCGATGAAGGAGGGGATGTAGTCCATCGGTCCCGGCCGGTAGAGGGCGTTCATGGCGATGAGGTCCTCGAAGACCGTGGGCTTCAGCTCGCGCAAGTATTTCTGCATGCCAGCCGACTCAAACTGGAACGTGCCGATGGTGCGTCCCTGCTGGTAGAGCTGGTAGGTGAGTTCGTCGTCGATAGGTATTTTCTCCAGGTCGATGACGTGGCCCGTGGTCTGCTTGACGACCTTGCAGGCCTCCTTGAGCTCCGAGAGCGTCTTGAGGCCGAGGAAGTCCATCTTGATCAGGCCCGTGGTCTCGATGACGTGGCCGTCATACTGCGTGACGTTACACTTCATCTCGGGGAAGTCGGGGTCCGTGGCCGTCGATACCGGCACCCAGTCGTCGATCCTGTCGCGGCAGATGATGAATCCGCAGGCGTGGAGGCCCGTGCCGCGGACGGTACCCTCCAGCATCTTCGCATACTTGATGGTGTTGCGTTCGCGCGGGTCCTCGCTGACCTCGGCATCCTGGAGCTCGGGCGTACACTTGATGGCGTTGGCGAGGTTCATCTTCATCCCGTCGGGCAGTCGGTCGGGGATGGCCTTGCAGAGGGCGTTGGAGCGCTCCAGGGGCAACTTCTCCACGCGGGCCACGTCCTTGAGGGAGTTTTTCGTGGCCATGGTGGCATAGGTGATGATATGGGCGCAGTTGTCCTCGCCATACTTGTCCATCACCCATCTCAGGACCTTTCCGCGGCCGTCGTCGTCGAAGTCGGTATCAATATCAGGCAGGTTGACGCGGTCGGGGTTGAGGAATCGCTCAAACAGAAGGTCGTATTTCAGAGGGTCTATCTGGGTGATGCCCAGACAGTAGGCCACCACGGATCCTGCCGCCGATCCACGTCCCGGTCCCACCATCACGCCCAGTTCGGTACGGGCCGCGTTGATGAAGTCCTGGACGATGAGGAAGTAGCCCGGGAAACCCATCGTCTTCATCACGTGGAGCTCGAAGTTGATATGCTCGCAGACGCGCTCCTCCAGGGGGTCGCCATAGAGGCGGCGGGCGCCCTCGTAGGCCAGCTTCGCCAGGTAGTCGGCCTCAAACTTGATGCGGTAGATCTTGTCGTAGCCTCCGAGTCGGTCGATGACCTTCTGTCCCTCCTCGGGCGAGAGCTGGTTCTGTCCCTTTTCGTCGGAGGTGAACTCGTTGTAGAGGTCCTGCTCGGAATATTTCTGTCGCCACTCCTCCTCCGTTCCGAATTCCTCGGGGATGGGGAAGAAGGGCATGATGGGTCCGTGGTCGATGTCGTAGATCTCCACTTTGTCGAGCACCTCGATCGTGTTGGCGAGGGCCTCGGGCACGTCGGCAAAGACCTCGTTCATCTCCTCCCGCGTCTTAAACCACTCCTGCTTCGAGTAGCGCATGCGGTTGGGGTCGTCGAGGTCCTCCTGGGTGGAGAGACAGAGCAGGTGGTCGTGGGCCTCGGCCGTCTCGCGGTTTTCGAAGTGACAGTCGTTGGTGCAGACGAGCTTGATGCCCAGTTCCTTGGCCAGCCGTATGAGTTCGCGGTTGGCGCGTTGCTGCAGGGGGAAGGTCTCGCGGTTGGCCACGACCGAGGGGTCCTTCACCTCGTGGCGCTGGAGCTCCAGATAGTAGTCGTCGCCGAAGAGGTCGTGATACCATTGTGCGGCCTCTCTCGCGCCCTCCAGGTCTCCGTCGAGGATCTTGCGTGGCACCTCGCCCGCTATACAGGCCGAGCAGACGATCAGTCCCTCGTGGTAGCGCTCCAGGTCGGCCCGGTCCGTGCGCGGCTTGTAGTAGTAGCCGTCCACCCACGCGCGCGATACCAATTTAATAAGGTTTTTGTATCCCTTGTAGTTTTTGGCCAGGACGACGAGGTGGTAGCCACTATTGTCTCCCATGGCCTTGTCCTTGTCCTCCTTGGTGCGTCGTGCGACATACATCTCACATCCGAAGATGGGTTTGAAGGGTTCGAGGCCCTCCGCCTTGCGCTCCTTGTTGACCTTGGCGCAGCAGTCGGCCAGCTCCTTCACGCCATACATCACGCCATGGTCGGTGATGGCCATGCCCTTCATACCGTCCCCGACGGCCTTCTTCACGAGGTTGGCTACCTTCGACTGGCCGTCAAGGATGGAGTAGTGCGTATGGACGTGCAAATGTATGAAGTCTTCCATCAGTTTTCGTATTTCACGTGCAAATGTAGATAAAAAAAATGGAATCACGGCCTCTTGGGCCGAAAAGTTGAAGTGTTAATTTGCATAACTGACAAAAAGTATATAACTTTGCACATTATTCATGAAAATGTAAACCTTCCGACATGGGAAAGAGAATAAAGAAACTCAAGAAAATCCGTCTTCATCGTGAGGGCACGGACCAGTTGTTGTATGGTGGAATCGGCATTGCCCTGGTGGCCGCCATTCTGTGGTTTGCCCTGACGACCAAGATTCCTTTCTGGGCGTTCCTCGTCATCATGGTCCCCGTCTATTGTATCGTGCTCAACTTCTATCGCTGTCCGATCCGCTACCTCAACATCGAGGACACGGAGCATATCGTGGTGGCGCCTGCCGACGGCAAGATCGTCGTCATCGAGGAGGTGGAGGAGAATGAGTACTTCCACGACCGCCGCCTGATGATCAGCATCTTTATGAGCCTCTTCAACGTCCACGCCAACTGGTTTCCCGTGGACGGCGTGGTGAAGTTTGTCAAGCACTTTAATGGCAACTTCCACAAGGCTTGGCTCCCCAAGGCCAGCGAAGAGAACGAGCATGCCGACGTGATGATCACCATCCCCGACGGCCGCGACGTGCTCTGCCGCCAGATCGCGGGTGCCGTGGCGCGTCGTATCGTCACCTATGCCAAGGATGGCGAGGACTGCTACATCGACGAGCACCTGGGCTTCATCAAGCTCGGCAGCCGCGTGGACGTCTATCTGCCTATCGACTCCGAGGTCTGTGTGAAGATGGGACAGGCGACTACGGGCGACCAGACCGTCATCGCGCGCCTCAAGCCCGTGGAGAAAGCGTAGTCCGTAGGGAAAACGTAATCCCATAGAGAAAACGTAGTCCCGTGGATAAAGCGTAGCCCGTAGGGGAAACGTAGTCCTCTCCCCCACCCCTGGGACGGCTCTCCCTTGGCGTCTGGCCTCCAGATACCTGAGGCGTTGGCTTAGGACGAAGCCTTCCTGCTATAGGATTGGAAAAAACTTTCCTGCCATAGAAATAGGAGTAGGATAAAACTTTTCTCCTAATAAGAATAGGAGTAGGATTTTTTCTGCTATATGAGCTAAATGATATGATGAAGCTTTACTGCTTATGATCAAGAAACATATCCCCAACAGCATCACCTGCTGCAACCTCATCTCGGGTTGCATCGCTACCTATTTTGCCTTCCGCCACGACTTCGAATGGGCCCTGGCGTGGATGGTCATAGGAGCTGTCTTCGATTTCTTCGACGGCATGACGGCCCGCCTGCTCCATGTCAGTTCGCCTATCGGCAAGGAACTCGACTCGCTGGCCGACGACATCACCTTCGGACTGGCTCCCTCGGCCATACTCTTTGCCGAACTGGGCGTGGTGGCCTATCCCTCGGCCCTGGAGCCCCTGCGCGAGGTGCTGCCCTTCGTGGCCTTCGTCATGGCGGCCTTTTCAGCCCTTCGCCTGGCCAAGTTCAATCTCGACGAGCGCCAGTCCCTGGGCTTCATCGGACTTCCCACCCCGGCCAATGCCCTCTTCTGGGGCTCGTTGATGGTGGGTGTGGCTCCCCATTTCGAGTCCTCGCCCCTTTGGGCCGTGGCCATGGTCGTGGGCGTGCTGGTGAGCAGCTACCTGCTCGTGAGCGAGATTCCCATGTTTGCCCTCAAGTTCAAGCAATGGGGCTGGAAGGGCAACGAGGTGAAGTATCTCTTCGTCCTCTCCTGCATCCCCATCCTCGCCCTGCTGCGCATCTCGGGCATCGCCGTTATCATCGCCTGGTATGTGCTGCTCTCGGCCATGGTGGCCAAGAAGCCTGCGCCACAGAATCATTAACTCCATCCGCACATTATGATTTTCATCAAATTCATATTCCTACTCTTCGTCCTCGCCTTGGCGGCCATCGCCCTGATAGCCTACAAGTTCTACAAGCAGCTGCATCGCGTGGTACGCAGGTTCCAGCCCGAGGACAACGACTTCCAGGGCCAGCAGGGCTTCCAGGACCAGCAGTCCTCGGCCCGCACCTCGCGCCAGGCCGACGGCAACACGATCGTCGACTCCCGAAGCGAAGAGCAACGCGCCAAGAAGGTCATCAAGGACAACGAGGGGGAATATATCGACTACCAGTAGCCGTCCTCGTCCCGAGGCCATGTGGCAAGCGTCCCGATCACGAGACCGAATAGTGACTGTCCCGACCACGAGCCGATTTCTCCTGTTCCTGTCTTTCCCATCATGGCCCGAGCTATTTAAGATCATGACTCATCTTTTCTTTTCATGAACCAAACTGCCGAAGATTCCAAACGGGCTTCCTCCCTGCCGCTCCATCAGAAGACGACACGAGAGATAGCTGGCCACACCTGCACGATCTACGTCCAGGAGCAGCCCGCCTTTCTGCTGATCCAACCTGCCGACGCCAACGACCTCAGGGAGATGGACCAGGAGGTGGAGGCCATCGCCCGGGCCACGGGAGCGCACTTCGTCCTTGTGGCCGTCCATATCGCCCGTTGGTTCGACGAGCTGCCGCCCTGGGACGCTCCTCCCGTCTTCGGCAAGCGGCCCTTTGGCCATGGGGCTCCGGCCACGCTCCAGTCTATCCTTGATATCATCGACCATCTGCGCTCCTCGGGCCTCGTCTCCTCTCCCGACTGCCCCACGATCCTCGGGGGCTACTCCCTGGCGGGTCTCTTCGCGCTTTGGGCGGGCTACCAGCATCCCTTTGACGGTATCGTGGCGGCCTCCCCCTCCATTTGGTATCCCAAATGGCTCGACTATGCGGCCCTCCACACTCCCCTGTCCGCAGCCTTCTACCTCAGTCTGGGCGACCGCGAGGACCGATCCCGCACCCCCATCATGACGACCGTCAGCCAATGCATCCGTCGCCAGCACGACCTCCTGATCGCCTCCTCCACTCCCTCCACGCTCGAATGGAACGAGGGCAACCACTTCCAAGACAACGGCCTGCGAACGGCCAAAGGCTTCGCCTGGGTCATCAACAGAATACAGTCCCTCTGACGCAGGACGAAACACAACATCTTGGGGACAAATTGGCTGGACAATATCGTCAGGACAAGAGGAAAAACAACAAATACAACTTTTACAACAAGTAACAACCTACACGCTTTGCGTGTATTACAATCTTGCTGCAAGGTAAACAACATGATACAAGGCTTCGCCAGGACATATCACCAGGACAAATCAGCAAGAAGCGTGTTCAAGGCGAAGCGTTGTATTTTGTTGTTTCGCAACAAGCAAGCCTTGATTTGCATAGGCCTCGAAGAGGCGATGTCCTGGCGAAGCGTTGTTACTTGTTGTAAAAGTTGTTCACGTTGTTTTTCCCATATATCCTCGTAGAGTCCACATTCACTTTTCCCAAGCATTCAGCCACGTTTTTCGGTCCTCTAAAGGAGTCAAATCCCCAAATTCATAGTGAAATTGGCGATTACAATCCCCAAATTATATATAAAATTGGCGATTACAATCCCCAAATTCATAGTAAATTTGGGGAATTGGAAAAATAACAACAGCCACAAGGAAAGCCTTTTCGCGCGGGCCAACTTGGTCATATCAAGAAAATTGCGTAACTTTGCACCCTTGTAGCAAAACGAAGATTCAGAGAAAGAACAAAATAAGGTTTAAAACATAATATGATAACGCTCAACAATCTTGCCATCCAGTTTGGCAAGCGAGTACTTTACAAAGACGTAAACATCAAGTTCACGCGCGGCAACATCTATGGCGTCATTGGCGCCAACGGAGCCGGCAAGTCCACCCTTCTTCGCGCCATTTCCGGCGACCTGGAGCCCAACAAGGGTACCGTGGAGCTGGGTCCTGGCGAGCGCCTCTCGGTCCTGGAGCAGGACCACTTCAAGTATGACGCCTATCGCGTGCTCGACACGGTCCTCATGGGCCATGCCCCGCTCTGGGAGAACATGAAGGAGCGCGAGGCCCTCTATGCCAAGCCCGAGATGACGGAGGAGGACGGCAACCGTGCTGCCGACCTGGAGCTGAAGTTTGCCGAGATGAACGGCTGGGAGGCCGAGAGCGAGGCTGCCCAGCTGCTGCAGCATCTGGGTATCGCCGAGGGCCTGCACGAGAAGCTGACGGGCGAGCTCAGCAACAACGAGAAGGTGCGCGTGATGCTCGCCAAAGCCCTCTTCGGCAAGCCCGACAACCTGCTGCTCGACGAGCCCACTAACGACCTCGACCTCGAGACCGTGGAGTGGCTGGAGGACTACCTGGGCGAGATCGACGAGAACCAGACCGTCCTCGTCGTCAGCCACGACCGCCACTTCCTCGACGCCGTGAGCACCCAGACCATCGACATCGACTTTGGCAAGGTGACGGTCTTTGCCGGCAACTACTCCTTCTGGTACGAGTCGAGCCAGCTCGCCCTGCGCCAGCAGCAGAACCAGCGCATGAAGGCCGACGAGAAGCGCAAGCAGCTGGAGGAGTTTATCCGTCGCTTCTCGGCCAACGTGGCCAAGAGCAAGCAGACCACCTCGCGCAAAAAAATGCTCGAGAAGCTCAACGTCGAGGAGATCCGTCCCTCCAGCCGCAAGTATCCGGGCATCATCTTCCAGATGGAGCGCGAGCCGGGCAACCAGATCCTCATGGTCGAAGACCTCAAGGCGGTCGATACCGACGGTACGGTCCTCTTCGACCACGTCAGCTTCAACATCGAGAAGGGACAGAAGGTGGTCTTCATCTCCCACAACCCCAAGGCCATGACGGCCCTCTTCGAGATCATCAACGGCAACCGCGAGCCGGATGGCGGCACCTACAAGTGGGGCGTCACCATCACCACGGCCTACCTGCCCCTGGACAACACGAAGTTCTTCGAGAGCGACAAGAACCTCGTCGACTGGCTCTCGCAGTACGGCCCGGGCAACGAGGTGGCAATGAAGGCCTACCTCGGACGCATGCTCTTCCGCCAGGAGGAGGTGGAGAAGAAGGTCAACGTGCTCTCGGGAGGCGAGAAGATGCGTTGTATGATCGCGCGCATGCAGCTGCAGAACGCCAACTGTCTAATCCTCGACACGCCGACCAACCACCTCGACCTCGAGAGCATCCAGGCCTTCAACAACAACCTCGTGCAGTTCAAGGGCAACATCCTTTTCAGTTCCCACGACCTGGAGTTTATCGGTACCGTGGCCGGCCGCGTCATCGAGCTCACGCCCCGTGGCACCATCGACAAGCTCACGACCTACGACGAGTATATCCACAACGAGCAGATCCGCGAGCATCGCGTAGAGATGTATAAGTAAGGAGCATCAGGCCGGGATGTGTAAGCAAAAAGGAGCATCAGGCCGACATGTATAAGCAAGGACAGGAGACCCGTCGCGCGCCCGGGTGGACTTCGCAACCCGAAGCACACACCCGTCCGGCCAAAAGGGCGGGCGCCCCTGCCTTGGCACAATATTTGCTATGCGTCTTTTTAAAAAAGCTAAGAACAAAATGAGTAAAGAGAAGAACATAAAGGTAGAGGGCGAGGCCCCCGAGACCAGCCACAACGAGGCAGAAGACGTGCGTGTGGCCGAAGGCGCACAGGATGGCGCTCAGGAAGGCGCTCAGGCTGAACAGGCCGAAGAGGCCGAAACGGCTGAGAAGGCCAACGAGCCCGAGCTCACTCCCGAGGAGAAGGCGAAGGCCGAGGCCGTGGAGTGGAAGGACAAGTATATCCGCCTCTTCGCCGAGTTTGACAACTACAAGAAGCGCACCATGAAGGAGAAGGCCGAGCTGATCCTCAATGGTGGCGAGAAGACGATTACGGCCCTGCTGCCCGTGCTCGACGACTTCGAGCGCGCCCTGGCCGACAAGGGCGAGGATGCCACTGCCGTGCGCGAGGGCTTCCAGCTCATCATGAAGAAGCTGGAGAAGATCCTCGAGGGCCTTGGCGTGCGCCCCATCGACACCAAGGACAAGGACTTCGACGTCGATTTCCACGAGGCCATCGCCATGGTGCCTGCCGGCGACGACCAGAAGGGCAAGGTCATCGACTGCGTGCAGACGGGCTATACGCTCAACGACAAAGTGATCCGCCACGCCAAGGTGGCCGTAGGACAATAATATAGCGACAATATGGCAGCAAAGAGAGACTACTACGAGGTACTGGGCCTCACCAAGGACGCCACGGAGGCCGACATCAAGAAGGCCTACCGCAAGCTCGCCATCAAGTATCACCCCGACCGCAACCCGGGCGACACGACGGCCGAGGAGAAATTCAAGGAGGCCGCGGAGGCCTACGACGTGCTCCACGACCCGCAGAAGCGCCAGCAGTACGACCAGTTTGGCTTCGACGCCCCTGGCGGCTTCGGCGGCGGCAGTCCGTTTGGCGGCGCGGGCGGTTTCTCGATGGACGACATCTTCTCCATGTTTGGCGACGTCTTCGGCGGCCATGGCGGCTTCGGAGGCTTCGGCGGCCGTGGTGGCGGACGCCAGGCCCCGCGCTATCGTGGATCGGACCTGCGGCTGAAGGTGCGGCTGTCGCTCCAGGAGGTGGCCACGGGCGTGACCAAGAAGTTCAAGCTCCGCAAGGACGTGGTCTGCCCCCATTGCCACGGCACGGGTGCCGAGGGTGGCAGCGCCCCCGAGACCTGCCCCAACTGCCACGGCAGCGGCATGGAGATCCGCACCCAGCAGAGCATCTTCGGCATGATGCAGACCCAGACCACGTGCCACGTCTGTGGCGGCGAGGGCAAGGTCATCAAGAACAAGTGCAAGGAGTGTGACGGATCGGGTGTCGTCAAGGGCGAGGAGGTCGTCGAGATCCACATCCCCGCGGGTGTGGCCGAAGGCATGGTCGTCAACGTGCCGGGCAAGGGCAACATGGGCAAGCACAACGGCATCGCGGGCGACATACAGGTCTATGTCGAGGAGGAGGCCAACGACACCTTCGTGCGCGACGGCCAGGACGTGGTTTACAATCTCCTGCTCGACATCCCCACGGCCACGCTCGGAGGCGAGGTGGACATACCGACCATCGACGGGTCGAGCGTGAAAATCAAGATCGAGCCGGGCACGCAGCCAGGCAAGACGCTCCGCCTCCGCGGCAAGGGTCTGCCGGCCGTCCAGGGCTATGGCAACGGCACGGGAGACCTCATCATCCAGGTGAGCGTCTTCATCCCCAAGACCCTCAACAAGGGGGAGCGCAAGGCCATGGAGAGCTTCCGCGAGAGCGAAAACTTCACGGGCGACAACCATACCAAACGGTCGATCTTCGAACATTTCAAGAAACTCTTCGGATAAGCCGAAACGATCCAAGAGGCGCCTCGTGTCTTTCTCACGGGGCGCTTCGTTTTTTTTCTCAAATAGCGCTTTGTAGAAGCTTTTTACAGGCATTGCCTCGGACAAGCTTTTTTGCAAGTATTGCTTCGGTCAAGCGCACATCAACCAACAACGTTCTTCGCATAAGCACGCAACAATGAACTACAAGGAGACAGTAGAATATCTTTTCAACAGTACGCCCGTCTTCGAGCACGTGGGCGCCACGGCCTACAAGGACGGCCTGGACAACTCCCACGCCCTCGACGACCATTTCGGCCATCCCCACACGCGCTACCAGACCATCCACGTGGCGGGCACCAACGGCAAGGGCTCCTCTTCCCACACCCTCGCCTCCATCCTCCAGGCCGACGGCCACAGGGTGGGCCTCTACACGAGTCCTCACCTCGTGGACTTCCGCGAGCGCATCCGCGTCAATGGCGTGATGATGCCCGAGGAGTATGTGGTCGATTTCGTGCGGGAGGAGCGTAGTTTCTTCGAGCCGCTCCACCCCTCGTTCTTCGAACTCACCACGGCCCTGGCCTTCAAGTATTTTGCCGAGCAGGAAGTGGACATCGCGGTCGTCGAGGTGGGCTTGGGCGGACGCCTCGACTGCACGAACATCATCACGCCCCAGCTCTCGATCATCACGAATATCTCCGTGGACCACACGCAGTTTCTCGGCCACACGCTCCCCGAGATAGCCCACGAGAAGGCGGGCATCATCAAGCCCCACGTGCCGGTCGTCGTAGGCGAGGCCGTGGCCGAGACGCGCCCCGTCTTCGAGGCGAAGGCGCACGCGTGCGGGAGCCCGATCATCTTCGCCGAGGACCGTCCCGAGGTCCTTTCTGCCCACGACACGCCCGAGGGTCGCGAGTATGAGACGCGGTCCTTTGGCACACTCCTGGGCGACCTGCGTGGCGACTACCAGACACGCAACGCCAACACCATCCTCGCGTCCGTCTCCCAGCTCCTCTCGCGTGGCACGATCCGCCATCCCGAGAGCATCCGCGAGGGCTTCCGCTCGGTCTGCCGACGCACGGGACTGATGGGCCGCTGGCAACCGCTCCCGGGCCATCCCCATGCCGTCTGCGACACGGGCCACAACGTGGCGGGATGGCAGATGCTGGCTCCCCAGATCATGGCGCAGCCGGCCCGCAAGCGCCGCCTCGTCTTCGGCATGGTGGACGACAAGGACCTCACCCACGTCATGGAGCTCCTGCCCCGCGAGGCCACCTACTACTGGACGCAGCCCTCGACCCACAGGGCCTTCCCTGCAGAGAAAGTGGCGGCCTGCGGACGGGCCCACGGCCTCCACGGCTCCCTCCATCCCTCCGTCGCCGAAGCCTACCGCGCGGCCCTGGCCGACGCCGCCCCCGACGACTTCATCTTCGTGGGTGGCTCCAGCTATGTCGTGGCCGACCTCCTTGCCAGCCTCCAGGAGAAACCATAACTGCCTGCTGACGAGGGGAAACAACAAGGACGCTTCGCCTTGGGTGCGCATTCCTTTATGTCCTCGTAGATTCAGCAGGAAACGTGTCCAAGGCGAAGCGTTGTTCTTTGTTGTTTCCCTTGCAGCAACCTTTGGTCTGCATGGGCCTCGAAGAGGCGATGTCCTGGCGAAGCGTTGCTTACTGTTGTAAAGGTTGTTCAAGTTGTTTTCCCATGTGTCCACGTAGATTCAGCAGGCGAAAATGTCGGAGACAAAACTTACCGCTACTATGATGTATGAGAAAAGCGCGGCTTGTCGATAATCGGCAGGCCGCGCTTTTGGGTTTCGCCCCCTCGATCATGAGGGGGATGGATGCGTCATGGGGGGATTAGCCCGTGATCTCGTCTTTGAGATAGAACGGGCTGTTCACGTCCTCGGTTTCCTCCTCAAAGATGTCCATGGGATACTCCTTGTTGACCGCGGGGTCCCACTTCATGCCAGGGGCCGAAGCCGCGAGGAGGCTGTTGGCGGGACTGCATTTCACGATCGTGATGGCCGGGGCCACATATTTTTTCTTGCTCATAAACTGATTCTACTGATTGTTGTTTTGATGCTTGACTTTTCTTACTTCACTACCATCTTCTTGCCGTTGACGATATAGATGCCCGGCTGCACGCCGTCGAGGCTGCTGAGGCGCTGGCCCTGGAGATTGAAGATCTTGAGCTCGCCCTGCTGCTCGGCAGAGGGAGCGGTCTCCACGCCCGTGAGCTCGCCCTGCCCGAAGCCGAAGCTGAGAGTGGTCTGGCTCTGGCTGACCGAGGCCCACGTCGGGGTGAGCCAGCAGCGATAGCCCTTCATCGTGTGGGCCTTATTCAGATGGTAGAGGTTGCCCTCGTTCCAGCCGTAGTCGCCAATGGCGAGAGACTGGGCGGGATCGTAGCTGGCCTGGAACTGGAGGCCAGTCAGACCCCAGCTGGCGTCGATGCCCTCGCCGATGACAAACGTCTCGCTTACGGGGTTGTTGACGGTAGCTTCGTCGTAGTTGTAGCTGACGCCATCAACTTGCGTCTTGTCCACCATGTAGATCTCGCCCGTGATGGAGCCTGCGTCGGTCGTCGTCCAAGTTTTGTTCTGATGAGCGTCCACGGTAGCTTGGTCCACCCAGATGATATAGGGTTTGTTGGCCCGGAGATAGACGGTCTGACCGTCCACGACCGTCTCCTCTACCGCCTTGAATCCGATCACGAGGCTCTTCTCGTCCTGATAGACCTTGCGGGCCTCGGAGAGCTTGGCCGTAGCGCCAAAGGCTTCCTCAAACTGCGCCTTCGTGAGGTTGACGGGCAGGATGACGGAGTTCCACTTGCCGGGGACGAACGTGCGCTTGAAGTACATCGTCAGATTGTCCTTGTATCTCCTCTCGCTCTTGTCGGAGATGTGTACGTCCTCGTCGAAGACGATATCGTGCTTGCAGTCCTCGCTCGGCATTTCCGTGTCGGGCGTGCCGTCGCCATCTGCGTCGTTGCGCAGCAGAATGCCATAGACCTTCAAACCTTCGGCTATCTGCACGGCTGCGCCCTGGGTGATGCTCACCTCGTCATAGTCCTCGGTCGGGGTGAGGACAATGAAGCCCTTGTTGCCACGGGTGATGAGGTTGGCGCCGAGGATGCTCCAGTCGCTAAAGGTCTCCACCACGTCGGAATCGTCCGTCTTCTGAGAATCCTCAGATCCCTGCTCGTCCGCCTTGTATGCCTTGGCTGGATCAGCAGCTGCTTCTTTCTTCTTATAGGTCTTGACGACGATGCCGCTTCCTAGATCTACACCCACGCCCAAGGCGGCCTGATTGACCACCACGACAAGCTGCTTGTTGCGCGTGGCTGTGACGACCAGCTTCACGGCAAGTATGGAACCCTCTCCTGCTCCCACGCCCATCGGGAACGTCGTGCAGGTCTCGAGCGAGCCGTCGATACAGTTGGTGAGGTCCTTCATACCATTGCCTGCTTTCAGCACACCTGCCGACTGGGTGCGGTCGGCATTGATACTAGCGCCATTGTTGTCGAAGGAAACGATCTCAGCTCCCTCGGTCGGGTCGTCGAGGATGGCATTCTCGTCGGCCGTATAGGCGTAGTAGATGTTCATGACGCTGAGTTTGGCACCCAGCAGGCCATCGGAGTAGAGACGGATCTCGTCAAACTGCGTGCCCTTGGGCACTTTGATGGAATATCTCAGCTTGTGGGTGTCCTCGCTACCGATCAGCTTGGCCGCAATGGCTGCCGTATTGATTTGGTGGCCCACCTCTTTGCCTTGATAGTAAATTTTCACGTTCATCAGTTTGAGGACGTCAGCCGTGAGAGCGCTACCCTTGGCCGTCACGACAAAACCAGCCTGGATGGCCTTGCTGCCGTCCGAGATCGTTCCCTCCGTCTTCTTGACGCTGCAAAGGTAGGATTCGCCGATAGAGACGCCACCAAAATAAGAGGCGAAGCTATTGAGTTTGGAGGAAATAATGTTGGCCGAGTTTTTGACGATGGAGAGAATATTGAGGCCGTAACTGTTGCCGTCGCCCAGCTCGTAGGCGGGCTTGGCGGGATCGGTATTGACGAGGGCCATCTCCTTCTTCTCTACCGGCTGGTTGTTTCCACCATAGTTGATAGTCATCCGCTGAGAACAGCCGTCCGTATTCGTCAACGTCATGACGACCGTCGCCTTGGCGCCATTACCCTCCAAATAGGCTTTGGACTTGCTGAAATCGAGGGTATAGTTGGCCTCGTCAAAGGTCACATTATCGTCGGTCGTGCTGACCATCTTCCAAGAGGCCTTGGGATAGTTTTTCTTGTCCCAGTTGAGCATATACTTCTCCTCGCAGCTACAGATGTCGAGAGTGGCGGTCGGGCTCATGGTGCATTGGTGGCCAGCCGTGGTGGGCTTGGGAATGACAAACGCGTATTTGGCGATTGAAACCACGCCACCTTCTAATCCCGTTATCCTTATTTTTATGCCCGAGAATGCACGTGGAGCTTTGATGGAAATCTTTCTTTCGCCGCCACCCAAGTTGAGAGACAGCAGCTGTGTACTTAAGGCCTTCTCGTATATTTCATTGCCGTTTCTATCAAGAAGGGTGAGGACAGGTGTTTCGGCTACAGACAGCACAGAGGAGATTGTATATACAAAGCCAGCCTCTGTTCCCTCGGGGAAAGTTTCGCCCGTGGATTTTTTATCTTTGGCCACCACTTGCGCATAGCCCAAGCCCCCACTTACGAGGATACCCAAGGCTGCCCCATTGCTGGTGTTGTCATCTATTAGGTTGTTAGCAAGAAGGTCGCTCGTCTTCGGGGACAGTCGTATGTTGGTATTGAAATAAGAATCGTATTTTTTAATGGCAGATTTCGTCAAAGTGTACTCGCCATCCCCTACAAAGGCATAGTAGATTTTAAGTCCTTTAACGGCTGACACATTGAGGCCGCTTTGACCGACAAGAGCTATCTCGTCATAGTCCTCCGTAGGCTGCTCTTGGGCAACAATATCCATGGTGCTACCCAAACCGATATCGCCCACGGCGAGATTAAGCACGGAGAATCCTCTCTGCTCTATCTTGGAATCCTTGAGAAATTTGCCATCCTTGTAAAAATAGATATGATAGCTGTTCTCCAACACATTAAGTTTCAGCAGACTTGACTCTCCCGAAATGTTGAAGCCAGCCTTGGTATCCTTGTCGAAATAGTGCTTCATGTCCTTGACGGCCACGATGGGCGATCCGACAAGGAGCCCGACGTCTGCCACGCCCGGCAGGTCGCAATAGTTTTCAAGGTTTTCATCACACAGGTTGGAGAGGCCCTTGATGCCCGTTCCGACACTCACGCCATCGGGGAAACGGCTGACCATACAGTTATGGCCTACGAGGGCCATGCGGGTCTTCAAGACTTGGCGGGAGTCAGTAGGATTTACCCCCCCCGTTCATAATACGTGTTTGCCTGACCTACCGCCCGAAGTGGTAGCAGCAAAACGAGAGCGGCCAAAATCATGGCTGCCTTGTGAATTTTTAACTTCATCATGCGTTAGAATATTGTATAATAAGTTATCTCTATTGTTGATCACTTGCTCAAAGAGATTCGGCCCGTTCCGATCGCTATCGGAAAGCCATAGTAAAAATGGCATTGGGGCACCCTTCGGTTCAGGTATATTTTTGCGAGAGGACCACAAGCATTCTTCTATGTACCGATTCACACTCATTCCACAGACGTGAACGATGTTATCTTAAATTACGGGTGCAAAGTTACTAACAATATTTGGAATAACAACAAATAATTGAGTACTTTTTTCAAATTTAGAAATGGCAAAAACTCCCCTATCGTGTTTGCAACGGCCTAACAGATAGGGAAATGGGGGCTGAAAGCGGAATCAGGTAATCGAACAAAGCAAGGCCTCAGGATGTAACGTTTTACGATACTAAAAGAAAAACACAAAAGTAAGAAGACACAGGAAAAATCGAACAAGAAAAAGAAAAAAACAAAGAGTAGGTTGCAAAAAGGAAAGCAAGAATAGCAAATAAGAGAAAAAGAACAAAACCGCATGGCTGATAATGTAAAATAGAAAATATACAAAAGTACTCTAAAAATAACACAAATCTATATACAGGACTACATACAGAACAGGTTCTCCATCCTCGTGTCGCGCCCCTATCTTTTGCGAACTTTTTTTTGATCCATCCGAGATTTGGAGCAAAAGATGGCCTTTGTTGCCGGAAAATGCCACCTGGCTGAGTATGGAAAACAACAAGCAACGCTTTCGATAAGCCATGCGCAGAAGCGAGCTCGTTCATGTTTTGCCATGGCGAGAAAGAGTGCCATGAAATGGAACAGCTTCGCCAGGACAACCAGCAGGAAACGTGTTCAAGGCGAAGCGTTGTTACTTGTTGTTTCCCTTGCAGCAGCCCTTGATCTGCATGGGCCTCGAAGAGGCAATATCCTGGCGAAGCGTTGTTACTTGTTGTAAAGGTTGTTCAAGTTGTTTTTCTATATATCCACGATTATCGGCAAGCGAATGTCCGAAGCGAAGCGTTGTTCATTGTTGTTTCCCTTGCAGCAGCCCTTAGTCTGCATGGGCCTCGAAGAGGCGATGTCCTGGCGAAGCGTTGTTCATAGTTGTAAAAGTTGTTCAAGTTGTTTTCCTTTATGTCTACGATTGTCGGCAAACGAAAGTCCGAGGCGAAGCGTTGTTCATTATTGTAAAGGTTGTTCAAGTTGTTTTCATTTATGTCCTCGGGATTTCCTCTCAAGGCAAAGGGAAAACTATATGCGGGTTTATGGGTTTTCCTTTGGCCGCATGTGTGGGGAATCGTACTTTTGCAGCAGAAAACGAGTAATAACCCTCAAAAGAAAGTCTGGATTATGAAACGTATTTTTTTAGCAACCGTAGCCGCCCTCGTCATGACCGTCTCCGCCTCGGCCCAGCGACTGGCCGACGTGCGAGAGGAAGCCACCATCATTACCGACAAGATGATATCCGAACTGGGTATCGGACCGGGCTACCGCAACAGCATCCTCAACATCAACCTCGCCTACCTCAACAGCATCAATAGCTATCGCGACATCGACTCCTACGGATGGGAGCGTCGCAACCGCGAGATACGCCGCTACCTCTCGCCCGGACAATGGCGCAAATACTGCAACACATACTACTTCTACCGCCCCATCGGCTGGCAGAACCGCGCCTACGTCCACCATATATATAGGAAATACCCCACCTGCCGACCGGGCTACCACCATCGCCCGCGCTACGACCGAGGCCACGGCCACCATCGCCCGCGCTTCGACAAGCATCATGGCCGTCCGGGAAAGCACGACCGAGGCTATGGCCGACCGGGAAAGCACCACAAGCATGACCGAGGCTATGGCCGACCGGGAAAGCACGACAAGCACGACCGAGGCTATGGACGACCCGGCAAGCATCACAAGCACGACAAGCACGATCGCGACTAATCTCCCATGCCCCATATAGACCCCCAATCTATATTCCCCTATCTGTAAATGATCAGCCCCCGAGCGATATAGGACCTTCCCAAGAAGTCTCCCATATCGCTTTTCTCTTGCCTCCCAAGGCGCGAGGAGGAGCGAGGCATGAGAGGACCATATCGGCCTATTTGAATATTGGAATACTGGAATATTGGAATATTGGAACATTGGAATACTGGGATATTGGGATATTGGAATGTCGGTCAATTGGAATACTGGGATTTTGAATTACTGGAATACTGGGATACTGGAAATATTGGAATAACGCATTCGATAGTCATGCGCAGAACCGAACTCGATCAAGTTATGCCATGGCGGGAAAGGGTACAATAATAATGGAACCTATAAGTATAGGCCCCAAAGCAATGCTCTGGGGCCTACATTTACAACCTGTTTCGGAAATATCTGCCACAATGATACTTGAATATGATCATCTTTTCTTTCTCTTCATAGGAGGTCTCTTTGCCATTGCGTATCAGAATCTCTCCCAGCATGCTCAGCATTTGAGTCGGGAAGATTTTCAAAATCCACGAAAGTACCCAAAGGGCAAATTTTCTCACAACCATAGTTCTCCTACATCTGGAAGGTCTGGTACGCTTTCTTGAACCTTCTCCGGTTCGTCATGCTCCTTGAATTCTGTGGCGATACTAGCCCGCTCTTCTTCGGTCAACGATTCTACATAACCCTTGCCATAGACATCATCCAAGGTATATGCCGTGTTATGCCTGTAGTTGTACTCCGCCAATGAGACGGTCCGTTTGTTCTCGTCCAACACGCAATCTTTCTTCATATACTTTTTCAGCTTTTTGGGCAGCGGTCTTGGACGTTTCCAATAATACAGATTGAAGCAGCCATGATACGCCAAGACAAATAGCATAAAAGGAGCTAACAATGGGCTAAACAAGACGATGAGCAGATGGTGCTCCCAATAGCCAGTCTTTGGCTGCGTCATTTTGCGATAAGCCGCTAGTCCGGTTACTCTTTCAAGCACATATACCAAAACGCAACAGACGATCCAGTAAAGTGCAACGATTATCCAAACATTCATGATTCTCACTATTTATACGGTTTTTACTTCTATTAATTCACACCATCTATCCTATACATCCCTGAGATCCTCTGTCCAAAGAGAGAGCGTAGCAACGCTTGGCTATATCTCCAGGAATGGGACACATACAGGCTGCAATGGCACATGGCGTAGCGCCTAACATTTTTACCTTTTCCATACTTTTAAAAAATCATTTTTTAGGACATATTATAGCCCTAATACCATTCATCATTTTCCCAAAAAGGTCTTTGACTTTTCGGGGCCTTCTGCCGCTTCGTTGTCTTCTGAAGATACTTGCTCCTGGCCAGCCTCCTGCCATTCCTTGCCTTCCGCTTCCTGGTTATCGCTGGGAGAAGAAGTATCGCCAATCTTGTCCCGAGCAGTTTCTGGCTCTTTCCCTGACTCTTCTTCCGACTCAAAATAGTCAAAGCGCTTATCCTTTATAATACTTTTACCATGAGTTGCCAGCCTGTCAAAGAACCTTCTCCTACTAACGCGCTCTTGTGCAAACATCCTGGCTGCACCTTCGGGGGAATATTGGTAACGCATTCTGCTACCAATCCCCATGTCGTCAGCAACCGCATCCACGTCCTGATTAGTGCCGATATAAGCGAAGACCCAACCTTTCTCTTTCAGCTCTGCTACAAGTCTCTTGATATCATGCCCGCTATATTCTCTTGAAGCATTCTCGTAGCCATCAGTAATGATTGTCACCAAAACGACATCATCATCACCAACGTGCTTTTTCAATTTGTTCAGAGATTCTCCCATCGCATCATACAACGGGGTGCAACTGTTCGGCATATAGTCAGTCCACTTGATTTCCTTGTCGGATCTTACCGCTTGGCGATCAAAGACTGTTCTGATCTTTGCGCTGTTGAAAGTCACGAACGAGATAAAATGCTGCTGTCCCGGATGTTCTTTTTGAGCCTTTCCGATGGTCTGGAAGACTTCGTTGAGTCCGCTTATCGCCTGTCCTGCAATACTTGACATCGATCCACTCTCGTCGAGAATGATCAGATTGAAAACGCGCTGGACATGGTTGTCCTTTGGAGCAGTCTTATGCTTTGATTTTGTGATAGTCTTTTTCATATTCGAACGGATTATGTTAAAAGCCCATGGCATCCATCATTGCATCGTATTCCAACGGATTGCTTGGCATATCACCATACATGCCGTCGGTCAGAGCATCCCAAGCATCTTCTTCGGTCCACTCGTAGCCTTGATCGAAAGAGTATTCCCGATCGTACTCCTCGTTGTAATTCTTGTCCTCGAACTCATTTTCCGGACAAATGTCATCAAATCTTTCCATAATTGCTTTTTTTTAAATGTTAATTACTTATCGTAAGTTTTACGCAATGAAATTTTGGTTATAGGCAACAGAAATGACTCTGCTTTACGAGAGCCAATGCGTAACGGGTACACATTGAAAACTGGCGCCTTTTAAACCTCTCCGGATAAGAGAGGTCCACGCAGATCTATGATTAGAATTCCAGTCTCATGCCAATCTTTTTTGCGGCAGCATACGCCTCTTCGTCAAAAGTATATAACTTGGGCGAACGATAGGGGTTGCCTGTCAGCTTTTTGCCTGTTTCCCTGATATAGCCGAGCTTCAGCATTTTCTTGGGGAAATTCCTTCTGTCTCGCAAGTTTTTGTCTTCCTCGGAAGGATCCAATATTGCAATATATATATTCTGCAATTGAGGCATGGTGAATTCTTTGTCGAGCAGGTGGAATCCGATTGGTTCGAAGTGGATCCTTTCACGCAGCATTTCTACTGCATCTTGTATGATCTGAGCATGGTCGAATGCTATCTTCAGTTCAGGTAGAACATCGACCGGGAACCATCTGGCTTCGACGGCATCATCACCTCCTTTGATTTCGTACTTTTTTTTTACAAGCGCGTAGTAGGCGACGGTGATGACGAATTCACGGGGATCTCTTCCGCGTGCGGAATATGTTTTCAGTTGTTCTATAAACTCCGGCCTAATGCCGCTTTCGTTATTGAACAATTTCATGGACGACTCTTCAAACAACTCTCTGTGAACGCATTCATCAGTCGTTTCCTCCTTTTGGAGAAAACCGCCTGGGAGAGCCCAATAACCTTCGAAAGCAGGCGCCTCGCCAGGCTTGGCATTACCCCTCCTGATCAGGAGCACCTGGAGCGATCGGTCTTCTTTGTCGAATCCGAACACCACGGCATCTGTGGTCACCGCAGGATGCCAGAAGGGAGATTCCCATTTCTTGGTTATTTCGTTGAATTTCATATCGTCTATACTAAATAGTTTCACTTCATGATACCCTTTCTCGCCATGGCAGAACTTGAGCGAGCTCTGTTCTGCGCATGGCTTATCGAAAGCGTTCCATTTCACGCCGCAAAGTTAAACATTCTATTTTTCTCTTGCAAATTTTATTGCGTATATTTTACGCTAAGACGTCTTTTTTTGTAAATAGCGCGCCCCCGAAAGGGCATTCTTTCCTTTACGTCCGCGCTTCGTCTGCAAGAAAGCCGACACGTCCCCTCGGCCGAAAAGCTAAAAAAAGCGGGCGGGAGAAGGATTTTCCCCAGGAATGTTTGGAGAGACGGGAAAAAACGCGTATTTTTGCATGCGAGATGAATATAAGCGGAATATAAGATAAGGCCCAAAATCGGACATAACTTATAGCACAATATAAATTAAAAAAATCCTCATGACGGACTATTACGAGTATGCGATCCCCCAACTGGTGAAGCTCCTTGGCGCCCGCTTCAAGGACTACCGCCTGCGCAGCAACATGACGCAGAAGGAGGTCTCGGAGCAGTCGGGCCTCACGACCACGACCATCCACAAGTTTGAGAGCGGCGCCGCGGACAACATCTCGCTCGCCACGTTTCTCCTGCTGCTGAAGGCGATAGGAGAGATCGAGGCCCTGGACGACCTGCTGCCGGAGCTGCCGCCCTCGCCCTACCTGATCAGGAAGGAAAAGAAAGTGCAACGCATCAGACATAAGAAGCCACGGACCACTTGACCGACGAGCAACTGCGCTCGCTGGTCGAGACCTTCTTCCTCAGCTGACAGGCTTTTTCTGATTTTCAGAGGGAATTCTATATTCCGAGGAATCCATGCCGTTTGGCAAAGGCCGTAGGACCGTCCGTGCGCAAGGGGGCATAAACAAAAAACGCCTCGCACGATTTGAGCATTGTGAAGAGGCTTGGCGAGGACTGATGGTGCAAAGTTAAGAATAATCTTTGGCTTTCCAAAACATTTCTTCGGGAAAAGGCAGAGGATTGGGAAAAAAGTAGTAAATTTGTGGGGACATTTTTTTGAAAAGCCAATGAAGACAAAGACTACCTTTTGGCAAAGGAGAAGCCATAGCACCCCGCTCCGCCGCTCCACCCTGCAGGACAAACGCCGTCGCAACAGGGCGCTTGCGCTACGCAGGCGGCAGGAGAGCAACTACGCCATCAACCTCGCCTTTCTCGAGACCTACGTCCGAGAGAGCGGCTACGCCCTCAGCCCCCAGCAACTGGCCTCGATGGCGCGCCGCTTCACGCGATGGGAGGCCCGAAACGTCTTTTGCCACAAGAACGGCTACGAGGACTTCCGCGACCAGGTCATCTGCCTCGACTACAACGAGCTGCTGGAAATGTATGTGGAGGAGACCGTCCACCCCGCGGTCAGGCCCCCATGGCAAAGCCCTGGCAACTACGCCTACTTCCAAAGCGAGGTGATGGAGAAGATCGCCCTTGCCTGACAAGGGACGCGACCATGCCAGCGACCATCTGCCTCGTAGCGCCTCCATCAAACCGAGCAAAGCTTCTCCGACCTACCACAAACGAATCTTGCCCGCCGTGCCCAAATCGAGTGTGGCCGTGGCAATGCCTAAGGCGCGAAAGACACGGCAGATGACAGGAAGCGTCATAGGACTTCGTCCGCTCTCCAAACGGCAAATCTGAGAACGCTGCACGCCAATACGCCTACCCAGTTCGTCCTGAGTGAGGTTTTGAGCCAAGTGAGCCTCGCGCATGGCCGCACCCAAACGATACGAATTGACCTCGTCCTTCAACTGCTTTTCCATAGCGTCGCGACGAGGAGTACCCTTCTCGCCCCACACCTCATCGACTACTGCCGACAAGGGGGTCAGATGGACTTGCCTCATGTCTTTTACTTCTCTGTCCTTCCGATTCATATCTATTGCTTCCATCGCTTTACAGTCCCTTCCCATTCCTCTTACTCCTTATTTAATATTGTCCTTCGGCCACGCCCTTTCCCTTGCCCCTCCTATCCGAGTAGGCCTGGCGCAAGCGGAGGGCTTATGGACCTCCGGGCGCAAAGGTAAGCATTCCCATCCATACGACCTAAGAAAAAAGCGAGTTTCCGCCTCTGCTCCACGGGTGGCGCAAGGCACATTTCGCAGGCTGCCCCACCCCGCCCCGACAAGCGGGGCAAACTATTTTTGAAAATATCTTCGGGAAAAGGCAGAGGATTGGGAAAAATGTAGTACTTTTGTGGGAATGTAAAAGAATATATGGGTATATAGAGTATGGCAGAGAAAAAGGAATTCATAGCTAATCGACACGGTATCAAGTATTTAGACCTCTTCGCAGGAGCTGGTGGCTTCAGCGAAGGTTTCATGCAGGCATATACCCAAGACAAGTACTATGACTTCCGCCTTGCCAGCGACATCAACGAGAATTGTGAGTTAACCCACCGAGTGAGATACAACAAGATGTTGGGACTGGATACGGATTTTCTTTGTCAAGACATCATGGAGGATTCGTTCCTTCCCAATCTGTTGCAAAAGCTGCACGGACAGGAAATAGACGTGATCACGGGTGGCCCAAGTTGCCAGTCGTTCAGTTTGGCAGGAAGAAGAAAGAAACTTGACAAACGAGACGATTTGTTCTATCATTATCTAAAAGTAATCAAGGCTTTGCGCCCCAAGTACTTTATAATGGAGAACGTCAAGGGTATTTTGACAAAAGACGAAGGTCGCATAAAAGAGCGTATACTAAGAGAGATTCGCTCTATCGTTGACGATATGAAGATGGGAGAGTTACTGACTTTCTTGAATGACTATTTGAAACCCCGCATGAATGCGTCCCTCTTCTCTTGCCTGTCCCTAAAGATAAGCATGGAAACCTCCATCGCAGACATGGAAAAACTGTACGATGCCTACTTCTCCAATTTGGACCAGCAACTCAAGAATGTCACAAAGCACTTGCCCTATAGTATAAGCAAAAGCAGTACCTCTGTCAATACTATCCGTCACGGCTTGCTGCTTCTCAGGGACAAGGAGCAGAGAAACGAGATTCGCAAACAAGTAATACAACTAAAGACGGCAGCTCATGTTGACAACGATACCTTTGTAGATGCCTACAATGCAATCATAGAGACCGTCTCGGATGAAAACATTCTTGACAATATATTGACTGCGGTTGATGCCGTAGTCCAAATGGGTAGTGGCTGCGAGGAAGACGCGCAGGCGCTGAAGACGTCGCTCGAAATATTGACTTCGACTTTTGACGAGTGTATTGACTTTGTTCGCGAGCGCCTGTCAGATGACCCAAAAAGATTGGGTTTCCTCGAAAACCTGCTGAAAGGAATACGCCTTTACAATATCGGAGAGCCACTCGTCCTGCTTTCCTCCAACTACGGGGTGCCACAGAATAGAGAGCGAGTCGTGTTTATCGGTTGCCGTAATGACCAAGACCTCATCACAGAAATCCCTGCAACCGTCAAGGACGAAGACAAGGTCAAGGTCTATGAAGCCCTTTGGGACTTGAACATGGTAGGCAACGGCGAGGTAGCTACAAAATATACCACGCCAACCCTCATCAAGGAATACGAGCCGTCCAAACGCCTCAGAGGCGTGCAGGGCGAGCCCGAAGAAAACGGGCACCTGTTCTCCGAATGGTCAAAGGAAGGAAGACTAGGCCATCGGTTTACCTTCGACGAAGAACCTTTCTATGTGTTGTCCCTGAAAGATCTGAACGTCAATGGAGCCCACCAGCACATGGAGTTGTTCAACCATCAAACAAGCAAGCAAAACGAAACGGTTCGCGAGCGGTTGCAAATCATCGCTAAGCACAAGGACTATGACGAGGCCAAGGCTGAACTCAAAGAGAAAGGACTGGAGTCTCAGAAGAGAAACTATGTGGTACTCAATCCTCTTGGCCAAAGCCCCACGGTCTGCACCATGCCCGACGACTTCATCCACTATTCGGCCTATCGCCCCATGACGGTTCGCGAAATGGCACGCTTGCAGAGTTTTGACGACTCCTTTGTCTTCCAAGGCAAAAGACAGACTGGCGGCAACAACCGTCAGAAGGAGATCCCGCAATACACGCTTGTCGGAAATGCCGTACCGCCACTTATGGCAAGGGCTATAGCAGATACGATTTTGAATCATATAAAATAGGAGGTGGTATGGTAAATATGCGTCCCTTCAACTCGTTTGAGCAAGAGAACATCAAGTTCTTGGTGAATCACAATGTGAAATTCACGCAAGTAGAGGTCACTTCTACAGGTTTGAAAAAGGGTATTTTGGACTCCACGACCCCCATGCGGGCCTACTTCTTGGAGAACGGGATACACGACTATTCCGAGCAACAACAGGGCACGGAACACAAAGTTGTGTCTCGGGCTGTGATATTGACCGACACGACCAAGAAGGAGACACGGGTCTCGTTCTACCGTCCCAACACCAAGAAAGGAGACCCCCGAATGTGGATATACGGCCTTGGTTCCTTTTCCAAGGCCAGCGATATACATGTTTTGTTCAAGTATGAAGACGCCTTATGCTCGGTCAATATTACACGGATTGACATAGAGAAGTGTTTTGCCTCGCCCATCATTACGCCTCTACAAGAGATTATCAAAGCCATATATATAGAAGGGAACGTCGTCTCGGAAGAGCTGCTCGCTCGCTTTCGCTCGGTCAGGGGACAATGGTTCGAGTCGGAAGTGGCAGCAGATACTGGTATTGGTCGCACGATAGAATCGTTTCTTGGCATCAGCATGAATAGCGACAAGACGCCTGACTACAAGGGCATCGAACTAAAAAGCCATCGCGACAAGCGGAGAAGCAGAAAAAATGTCCTATTCACCCAAACTCCCGACTGGGACATTAGCTCCTTGAAGTCGGGCCGCCAGATAGTGGAGAAATACGGCTACTATACAGAGGAAGGAAAGAAGACCTATCAGAATACCGTGCAATGCGGCATTCCCAACGCACAGTTTCTCCTCCTCAATGTAAACGAGCCAGACGAGCGCCTCGAACTTCAAGCGCAGATGAAGAAACTGGAGGACGTGGCGGCGTGGCGATTGATGAAACTTCATCAAAGACTGCTTACCAAGCACCACGAAACATTTTGGATCGAGGTGGAAAACGAGAGAAGCAACGGCAAGGAATATTTCAGGTACAAGCAGATAGAGCACACGAAGAATCCAAATGTCGGGCAGTTTGACGTGCTGTTAGAGCAGAATATCATAACGGTTGACCTCCTGCTTTGCCGTCCAAGCGGCAATGGCGACACCTACTCCTTCAAGATCAAGAAGAAGGGTATGCCGCTACTGTTTCCCGAGAGCGTGGTGTATGAGATATGAGATATAGGCAGGCTCCTCAAATTGTATTTGAGGAGCTTGGCTATAACCAAACGCGAAAGGAAGACCAGGCCGATAGGAAAGAGGCCAACACAATAAACCTCTCCGTCAGAAAGACAGACATTAATTACTATTTATACCTTATTGACATGGAATTTATTATCCACAATATCCAATTTGAGATAGAGCGACCGTTTGACTTCGATAAATTGGAAGACTCCGAAAAGCCCGTCGCAAAATACCCAAACCACTACTTGGGAAAAGTCATCGGCAAGATGAGAAACCAACTGAGCCTCAGTCGGACAAAGCGGGGCTGCGAGGAGCATGTACCCAACTGTGTGATGCGGAACGATGATGGCATTGCCTTGATACGCATACACAAAACAGAGAAGATCACTCTCTACGACTTGCCCGAGAGCACAGACAACGAGCTGGGGGAATGCGTGGAAAAAAATGAGAATAGTTTCCCCATGTCATTTGTCATAGTGGACTATAGAGACGGGAAATGCCAAGTAGCGATAGAGAAAAGCAAGAACTGGGACGGAAGGACGGAAACAATCAAAAACAGTCTCCAAAACTGTTTCAACCGCAGCGAACTGCTCAAAAGCCTTGGAATACAAGTCAACATCAAAGAAAAGACGATTGCCACCAAGTTTGAAGAGTTTATCGACCAGCGTATCATAGAGCACGAAGACCGCATCGAGACCGTCACCTTCGAGTTTCCCAACCTGAAACGCCAACCGACATCGCGCATCCCCAACGAGTTGACGGAACAGGTGAACAACTTCACTAAAGTCTTGGAGGCATATGACGCCGTAAGTGGTCTGACAACGATGAAGATGGGAAATGAGCCCGATCGTGACAAACTCAAGCAGTTCTCTACAGTCGTTACCATGTGTAGTGACAACGGATTTGATCTCTCTGTTAAATTCATGAATTTTGGCAACTATAAGTGCAACGAGGACATCGTGGCGAAGTATGAAATGAACGACGCAGTCCTCAATTTTTTCAAAGACCGCTTACCTCCAGAGGACAACTCTCCTGCCTTCGACATGAAGAGTTGGCTGGACTATGTATTTGAAGAAACGAAAAAGACACAAGAAAATGCTGGCGAAAAAATCCCGAGGAAGCCAAAGAAGTAAGCTAAGGGAGCGGTTCAGAGACCATGTCTATTACAAGGTGTGCCGGAAGACGCATGATGCTTTCCTGTCTCAGTACCCCTCCATCATTCTTTCCGCAGAAGAGCTATTTGCAGATGCGGCCACCACATTGGACAAACTACTGACAGAGGGAGACCCAACGACTGATGTGTGCGCAGACCTATGGTCCGACACCTTGGCCGATTATCGCATGGATGAAAAAGAACTTACAGACTCAGCGACCTCAGAAGCCGAGGTTGCCATGTTGTTTTATGCCGTGATCTTTGGACTTCATGCTGTCAATTATTCACACTACAGGTCCAAATTGCAAAAAACGCTCCTCGAGTCGCTACACACGAAATGGTTCTCCCACGATCGTAACTATTCAGCAATAACACCCCTTTGAGTTTTTGTC